>Ga0256405_10000094_pt1 | contig 269988 bp, 228 predicted proteins | sample RumenRJG_02DNA_FD_189096 | JGI IMG/M metagenome (GOLD analysis project Ga0256405, IMG submission 189096) | Bovine rumen microbial communities from Lethbridge, Alberta, Canada - RJG_02 | ecosystem: Host-associated > Mammals > Digestive system > Stomach > Rumen | place: Canada: Alberta...
CCGTCAGCAGGTCGCTCAACGAATGTACGGCATCCGCTATCATCGCAGCCGAGCAACCTATGATTCCCGCCACGAACTTCAAGGCAGTTAATGCCACATTAACCACGCTACCCCATAGGGTGATTCGAATAATCTCTTTCTCTCGCGTCATCTGTTTTATTTCTTCTTATTATATTTCGCTTTGACAATCTCGTACGAGTTGCGAGTAAGGTCACGTAGTAACTCGTCCGGCGCGGTATGTGGGGCGATACCTATCCAATGTTTCGGCGACTCGTTGTACGGATTACCGATACAATCGTATTGCGCCTTCAGTTCGTCTATCCGTTCAGGCTGGCACTTGAGCGAGATAACCTGAAAATCATTCAGATCGAAGAAACAAAACATATGTCCGCAGACATAGAAGACCAGCACTCCTTCGCCGTTCTTGAACATGACGAAAGGCAACTTCTCTTCTACATCTGAACCTAAAGAAAGGCAGAATTCGCGGATATCTTCTACGTTCATAAATCAGACTTGCTTGTTTGGGCTGCAAAGGTACATAAAAAATCCCACATGTGCAAGGGTTTGAGGGATTTTTTTGTTTATCGGATGATTTTTGTTACTCAATCATCTTAATCAGCTTGGCAGGATTGCCACCGACGATGGCATTAGCAGGCACATCTTTGGTGACTACTGCTGCAGCTGCTACGACTGCATTCTCGCCGACCGTCACGCCCGGCAGGATAGTGGCACCTGCTCCGACCCAAGCATTGCGGCATATACGAACCGGTTTGCAGATAAGTATCTGACGGTCGTGGAGGTCGTGGTTGTTGCTGATAAGTTGCACGTTCGCCGCAATCATCGCGCCGTCCTCAATGGTGATTCCGCCGCGCGACATCATCAGACAATCCGGCATGATCATGACGTTTTTGCCGATGTGTACCATGTCAAAGCACACGCCTTTCAACGGCGGTTGCACGATGGCTCCTTCGCCGAGGTTTTCGCCAAAGAGCGCTTTGGTTGCCTCGATGTTCTCCGGCGTGAAAGGAATGGTCTGGTTGAAGGCAAAGAGCTTGCGTCCTTGCTCAATATACATAGCTTGTGCTTCGGGTGTCGTCACCCGCGGGTCAACTCGAAATTCTTCCATATTCATCAGAGATTAAGTCCTTTAATCCATTTTTCTACTTTTGCTTTGTTCGTGCGTACCTCGTGGCCGTAGGTGCTGAAACCGGGCTTCACGTCGGCATTCGGGTACGCTTTGCGGATGTCGTTCATTACATTGCCGAGACCGCTTCCTTCGTGGGTTGTGAACGGATAAATGGTTTTGCCGTTCAGGTCGTACGTGTCGAAGAAGGTGAACATCACTTGCGGGTAAGTGCCCCACCATATCGGTCCGCCGATGAAGATGATGTCGTACTGGTCGAGGTTGTCCAGTTTGCCCTCAAACGCCGGACGTTCGTCATTGCGGGCTTCCTCTTGCGCCAGTTCGGTCAACGGCGTATAAGCCATTCCGTCGTACTTGTGCGTCACGATCTCAAACTGGTCGGCTCCGGTCAGTTCGCTGATGTAGTCCGCCACGATCTTGGTGTTGCCCACTTGGATGTTTCCCACCGAGTAGTTCTCTCCGGCATGGGAGAAGAATACTACCAAACATTTGTGATTTGTCATTTGTGTTTTGTTGTTTTGTGCGTCGCAGCTTGTTAATGTAAGTGCCGCAAGCAAGGTGAATAAAATCTTTTTCATAACCATCATTTTGAATTGCGCTGCAAAATTACTGCTTTTTTGCGAAATAGCTGCAAAATGTTTTTTGTAAAAAATACAACAAACCTCGGCCGTTTTTTAGACGGTCGAGGTTTAATTTTGTGTGATTAAGTTACTTTTTGCGGTTTAGCCAGATAACCGGCACTACAAAGACGGCAAGTAATACGATGCCGACAATAATTGTTGTACTATCCATAATGAATTAATTTTAATTGTTAATACGTTAAAAGCCTATATGTCAGGTAACCGGCGTATGCAAGTTTGGATGCGCCATCTACAAGCCAGTCTGCGCCTTTGACCAAAAGCACTAAACCAACAACCAAGAAAAGTCCTAATAAAATAGGATTCGATAAATAAGATGATACCATTTTATTGTTTCAATTTGTGTTGTTAATATTCAGTTATTTCGCTGAAAGTCAACACAAAATGCGCCGGAGGAAGTACACATAGTACGTGCTCCCGGCAGACGAACAGAAAGGACTTGTCTCAAGCCGTTCCTGACCGCGAAAAACAATAAAAACAGGTTGGTAATGATGAATCATTTTGCGCAAGAAAGCCGTTCGGGTTCTGTTCTTGCCGAAAGGCGTGCGCTCGGTATTTGCACTGAAATGAGTGGGTACAGAGGTGGTTATGTTTGAACCATTGTTGGCAAGGGTCAAGGGTTCGCCTTGTATCCCCACAAGCGTGTGATGGTCGGTTTGTTGCACTGCGCAACCGGACGTTTGAACCGGCTTCGCAGTGGGCTTATCCATCGGCTCAAACCACTGAACGCCGATGCTCACCAAGATCAACAATATGTACCAAAATCGTTTCATTTCAAAAGCGAGTGCAAAATTACAAAAAAAATCCCACATGCGCAAGTTTTTGTGGGATTTTTTTGTTTGATTGCCGCCGATAGCTTGCTTATTGTCTTGCTTTCTTAGCCATAAGGACACTATTGTTTCTTTTTACGAGACCGCTATATCTTGAATTATTCGGAAGATAAACCGCCGACCCCGATTTGCTGCGAAGCGAACGGTTCGTGCAGGACGTAGTGTTTATAGCAGGATATACCCAGCGTCGTGAGCGGAAGTGCTATAATCATACCGATAACGCCCATCAATGCGCCCCAGAAACTGAGGCTGAGCAGGATAGCTGCCGGACCGAGACCGGTCACTTTACCCATGATCTTCGGCGTGAGATACATATCTTGGAAAGTCTGCACAACGATGAAGACAATCGCCATCAATAGTAGCGTCAGCCACACGGGTTGTCCGGTTTGCGCCGACTGTACGAGGCACAATAAGATACAGGGAGGGATACCCAGCGCCTGCATGTACGGTACCAGATTGAGGATACCGACGATGATGCCCATTACAAAACCCATCGGCATGCCGATAATCGAAAAACCGATAGCGAAGAGAATGCCGACGCAAAGCGCCACTAATCCTTGTCCTCGGAAATACGCGTTCATGTTCACGCTCATTTCATGGACGAGCGTGGTGATCTGCGTGTAGTATTTCTTCGGCACATAGTTCCGCCAGTTGGCGCGGATAGATGGGAAAGCCAGCATCAGGAAGATAAGGTACATCAGTCCGATGAAGATGACCAACAACTCGCTCAGCCAACTCAATCCACCTGTAATCCAGCCTCCTAACTTAGGCAGAAAACTCTTGATACCGTCGCGTACCTCCGGATAAGAGAGTACGGACTCTAAGTTCAGTCCATCGAGCGTAGAATGGATCTTCTCCTGCTGCTCATGTGTAAAATACTTATCGGCATCGAAATGGGCGAAATACTGCTCTACGGCCACGGCTGCCGATTTTACTTCGCGACCCATCGCCGGGATGATCAGATAGATGGCAAACGACAACAAGCCAACGAAGAGAATCAGGGTGATAGCCACCGACAAACCGCGGAATTTTACACGGCATTTATGCTGAATGAAGTTGACCAGCGGATCCAGTAACCATGCCAACAGGAAAGCTACAAAGAACGGCAGTAATACGCCGTAAAGACGAGATAACATTTATGATTTCAAATTTATGATTTCAAATTTATTATTTGTGCAGCAATCCTTTTATGGCTTCCCAAGCGCGGGAAAGAAGGCTCGCATAGAACTCCAGTTCGCGCGTTGCATTCTCGACCTGACATTGCATACGCACTTGATGAATCTCCGCTTTATGCTCCGCTTCCAGGGTCTTGAGTGCCAACTCTTCCTCCGTAGTGATCTGCTTGGAGAGCAGTTTGATAAACGGATGGATAAAGAGCGGTTTGCGACATGCGATAGCGATAACCATCAGCACGATATAGGAGGCACCGATGATGAGGGAAGCGCCCCAAACAGGCATGTAGTTGGAGAGGACGTCAATAAGGGCTACTGCGCCGAACGTGAAGAGCGCGAGTGCACATAGCACGACCGTCAAAATGAGAAGGAATAGCCCCAACACACGACTAATGATACCGATCACGCGCAGTTTGCCTACTTCTCCGAGAGACTTACCGTAATCCGTCACTTCATTTTTGACTTGATTGAAAAATTCGTTTTCCATCTTATGCCTCCTTTTTCGTTTCCTCGGCTTGCGCTTCTGCAGTTGCATTCGCGTCTGCCAAATCTTGTTTCACTTGCTCGCAATACTGATGCGCGCGTTTTTTGGCCTCTGCAGCCAAATCAGCCAACTCTTGACGAACTTCTTCGCCTTTCTTAGGAGTAAGTAACAAAGCCGCAGCGGCTCCTACGATTGCGCCTCCGACAAAGAGGGCCAATCCTTTTGATAATCTACTCATAAGGGTATGTATTATTTAGCCAATTCGGCTACGATGTTGGCCTCGAAATCTTTGGGTTCGGCTACCGGAGCGAAACGCTGAACGGTCTTGCCGTCTTTGGAAACGAGGAACTTGGTGAAGTTCCACAGGATATCGCTCTCTTTCTCGACGCTCTTGCTGATGCGCTTGAGCATAGCGTGTGCGGCTTTCGCTTTGAGACCATTGTATTCCTCCGTCGGAGCTTGGGTCTTGAGATACTCAAAGACCGGATTGGCGTTGGCACCGTTAACATCAGATTTAGCCATCAGCGGAAAAGTCACACCATGGTTCAGGCGGCAGAACTCTTCGATCTGCTCGTCGCTGCCCGGTTCCTGATTCGCGAACTGGTCACAAGGGAAGCCAAGGATAACGAAGCCCTGGTCTTTATATTTCTTGTAGAGCGCCTCTAGACCGTCGTACTGCGGCGTAAATCCGCACTTGCTGGCGGTATTGACAATTAGTATCACTTGCCCTTTATAGTCAGCGAGGTTCACCTCTTTGCCCTTGTTGTTAAGGGTTGTAAAATCATAAATGGTTGCCATATGCTTACATCATTGCCATTAAGAAGTTATCGTATCCCAGACGGTCGTACGCCGAGAAAGCGAAATGTTGTTTACTGTTTCCAAACCATACTGCGCCCAGATATGCCAGGCCTTTCAATGCTTCTTGCTTGTTCATAATTGTAAAAATTTAAAAGTTATTTATTTAGTTTTTTCATATCTCAATAGTCCGGGGTTGTATGTTAATGTAGCAAGGCTATTTGATGGCTTTGGCAATATTCTTTCTCTTGCTCAGACCACTCGCTCACCTGTACTTCACCTATGTGATGCTTATGAAGCAGTATCATACAAAGGCGTGATTGTCCTATTCCTCCGCCTATGGTGAGCGGTAGCGTGTCGGACAACACAAGCGAATGATACTCCAACTCCGCCCAAGCATCGTGTTGCGCCTTGTGGAGCTGTTCCTGCATCGATACAGCATCTACACGAATACCCATCGACGATAATTCAATAGCTCGGTTCAAAGGCGGATACCAAACAAGGATGTCGCCGTTCAAAGACCAATCGTCATAATCCGACGCACGGCTATCGTGCGGTTTGCCATCCGACAAGTCGGCACCTATACCGTGAATAAACACCGCTCCCTTTTCTTTGCAGATTGCATTCTCCCGCTCTTGCGAGGACAGATGAGGATAGCGCTGCAACAAGTCCTCGGTGGTGATAAAAGCAATCTCTTTAGGCAGGAAGGGTTTTAACTCCGGATAGTGCTCACACACGATGTACTCTGTATTGAGCAACACGTCATAGATTCGTCTGACCGTTTCATAGAGGTATCGGGTTGTCCGATCAGTAGGAAGTAGCACTTTTTCCCAGTCCCACTGATCCACGTACAGACTATGTGTCACATCCGGTACCTCAAACGTACGGATGGCATTCATGTCGGTGTAGATACCGGTTCCGGGTTGGGCTTGCATGTGCCATAGTTTCATCCGTTTCCATTTGGCGAGCGAATGAACGATCTCACAATGCTTGTTGAGCGCCGGAACAAAGAACCGGACAGGTTGCTCCACGCCTGTCAAATCGTCATTCAGCCCCAAACCGGATTCCACAAACAATGGAGCAGTCACGCGACGTAAACGCAACATGGCGGACAACTGATGTTGGAAAGTGTCTTTAACCAACTTAATCGCATGTTCTGTATCTTGAATAGTCATCATAAGTCATCTTACATTTTTGTTTCCGAGCGCAAATGTACAAAAAAAAATTGACATAAGCAAATATATTTTTATTTTTGCTTGCCTATATGCAAAAAAAACAGTACCTTTGCAGTCGCAAATGATAAAATGAAATGAAGCGAATTATTAATCCTTGGATACAGACTCCCGGTTACAACTGTTTTGGTTGCAGTCCGGATAATCCCATTGGTACGCAAATGCGTTTTTTTGAGGATGGTGATGCCATCGTCTCGATATGGCGTCCGACGCAGAACCACCAATCATGGCTCAACACACTGCATGGTGGCATCCAGGCGGTGCTGTTGGACGAAGTATGCGGATGGGTGGTGTTCCATCTGCTCAAAACAGCAGGGGTGACAGCAAAAATGGAAATGCGTTACCTGAAACCCGTATCGACACTTCAGGACTATATCAAATTGCGGGCATATCTCAAGGAGATGCGCCGCAATGTAGCCATCGTTCAGGGCGAACTATACAGTGCAGACGGACAACTGCTATGCGAGTGCACCTGCACCTATTTCACTTTCCCGCAGGAGAAAGCCAAAGAAACGATGGGTTATATCCCCTCTCAAACCGAAGAGAAAGATTATACCTTTGAAGAGTGCCTGAAGATGTAGGTCCTATCGCATACTCACGCACCGCAAAGCGCTGCCGTGCTAAATCCATATTTATACGCAGGTATAACCGCCATCTACAGGCAGGGCAACACCGGTGACGTATGTCGAAGCATCGGAAGCGAGGAAGACCACGGCTGAGTCCAATTCGCCCTCTTGACCATAGCGCTCCATCGGGATAACCGTCTTAGCGTATTGCGCAAAATAATCGGATTCAAGTGTCTCCTTGGTGAGGGGCGTGATGAAATAACCCGGGCAAATGGTATTGACCGTGATGCCGTACTTGCCCCATTCGGCAGCGAGCGCACGTGTCAGATTGACCACACCGCCTTTGGCTGCGTGATACGGCGAAGCCGGCGCGATCTTGTTGCCTACCAGCCCGTACATCGAAGCGATGTTGATGACACGGCCGTAGTTATTGGGGATCATCGATTTCTTGGCTACAGCACGTGCTACACGGAACGTACCGAAGAGGTCAATCTGCATCTCGTTCTCAAACTGGGCATCGGTGATATCTTCGGCTGGTGCTACAGCGCCTGTACCGGCATTGTTAACGACGATGTCAATACGTCCGAAATGCTTGATGGCTTCATCCACCATAGCATCCACGGCAACGGTGTCCGTGATGTCGCATTTAAGCGGCAACACCTGTACGCCGAACTCAGCCTCGATAGCGGCTTTCACTTCTAACAGTTTCTCATAACGACGGGCGATGATAACGAGGTTGGCACCTCTGGCTGCGAGCGCGTTCGCCATCTGTGCGCCCAAGCCTCCACTACAGCCGGTGACCAGCGCCACACGGCCTTTCAACTCAAAAATATCTTTCATTCTATTGTGGTTTTAAAAAGGACTGCAAAGGTACAACAAATATTTGAAATATGCAAGAGGGAGTGCATTTTGGGCACAAAAAAAGCGCCGAAGCGCTCTTTTTGCTACTCGTGGCTAAGTACTGCCCGCACGAAGTTGCCGAATTGGCAGATACGTTTCTTGCCGAGAACGGGATCGGGTTTGCCGCGGAGTTGGGCTGTGTGACGGTTGACCATCTCTGCGTAACGCGGATGGTTGGGGTCATGAGCAATCGCGGTTGCTTCGCGACAAACGGCTGTCCATCGTTCGTACTGGGCCTGTTCCGCAGGTGTTCGCGGGTTACGCTTGTAATTGCGTTTTCGGAGTTCGTACACTTCCTTTGGACCACATCCGAAGACACGTCCGTCGGGGTAATGCCATTCTTTCTTTCGCATCACGAGACGCGAATGTTTGGAAAATTTGCCGGTCAATCCATCGATTCCGGCTTCTGTAGTAAATGTTGCCATAATGGTTCTTAGGGTTTTCTAAGGGTAATAATTAACTTATATTTAACTTATCATCAACTTATCTCTAACGGGTGGAGGCTATTTGATACGGTATAGCGGTATAGCGTATACCGGAATAACGACCGAAGAGATTAAAAATTTGCATGGCAAAGTTGGCAAACTTGACAAACTTAGCGTTGACTTTGCCAACTTTGCCAAGTTTGTCATGCGATTTTTTTATACACGCCATACCGAATCTTTTGTACTAATCCATGTACCATCCATTCTTCGTTCCAACGCGCGGAAGTTCGAGGAGAGATTCCTTGGGATTGTGCTTCAGCTACGAGGGTTTTGGATTCGAACTCATCAGGAAGGAGGGATAGGAGGATCTGCTTTTGGTCAAGGGGTTTGACGGTAGGAATCGAGACTTTCTCTGTGCCTTTGACGAGTTGGTAAGCCTGCGCCATGTGGAGGATGAGCTTGTTACCAATGAGCTCGGCGGTGGTGTAGTCGAGGTCGGAACAAACCAGATTCTCGGGCCTGACGTCCCGAGCACCCGACAAAGATGAGTTGTCCGAATCTGATTCGGACGTAATAGAAGAAAGTCTCAGGGCGGAGAGGATCATCGCGATACGCTCGATATGGACAGCCATACGGAGGACGACGGAGTGGAAGTCTTCGCCTAACATGCGGATGAGCGTCGGATAGGCGGTCTCGAGGTGAAGTCCGAGACGCTTTTTCTGCTCGGATGTCAACTTGAACTCGCGGGCTTTGGTAAAGAGCAGTTTCTCATAGAGATGATAGAGTTGTTCTGCTGCGGCTTTGATGATATCGCCGGAGTGCTCGGAGGGTTCTACATACTGACTGTTGAACGCTTGGTGCTCCTCAACGATAAGGGTCAACAAGCGGCTGAAGTAACCGTTCTCGATACTTGGAACGAGGGCATGGTACTGGCTGAAGGTACCGGTGAGAACCATCGAGAGTTGCGGATTCTCGATGACCGACGCTTCTTTGCAGCGGCTACGGGAGATGGCTTCGTGTTCTGCAGCCTTACGGAGCGCGGTGTTGTAGTTAGCGGTGGACGAGCGCCAGATGTCGGTGATGACCGAACCTTCGGACTCGTGGATGTAACCGCGACCGTGTTGACGGGCGAGCGTCTGGTAGAAAGCAGGGTAGGTAGCGTCCCCCGGGATGATAAGCGGTGTGGCTTCGTGAATAGGCTTGACGAGTTCAAGGGCAAGGTTCGCGATACCTTTTCCGCACGCGGCTGAACCGACAATAAAGAGTTGGAGGTTCGGATAGTAGCGCTTGGCAGAGATACCGTACTTGAAATAGAGGTTAGGCATGACGCTTCCGCACGCAACGAGCGCGCTCATTAATAACATGTCTTTCTCCGCAGGAGTGTGTGCGAGCGTAAGTACCGTTTGCATAATCTCAGGCAGGTTGTTTACATCCATGTTTTCCACGATGTGGAGGTTAGCCTGCTCCTCCGAGATAGAATTAAGATTTTCAATCATAGTTAAAACGAATTAAATTAAACAATAAAAATTTTAAAATTCGATGCAAAGATACAATGAAAAACATCCTTTTTAAAGGACGCATAAAAAAAATGACGTCACGTGACGTCACTTTCTTGCTTTACTTTTCATTCGCTTTCCGAGCGCGTTAGGATCTACAAACCAGCCAAATAGGAGTGTTAATTGATGGCACATATCCGTCATTTTATGCGCTTTGAAATATTTTTCAAATTCTTTGTCATATTTACAACGCTCGCGGATGTAGGTCCTCACTTCGACATAATTTCGCTCCGGAGGAATAGGCGACACATTATCGAGAAAGAGTTCCTGTCGGATATCTTTCTTTTGAGTGGAAACCGGTGGCTCTATCTGTTGTTGCACAAATGCAATCCATTGATTCATCCATTTGCGGAAGAGATTGATTTGCTCCGGTTGGAAGTCTTTCATTTCGGGCTTGATAAAGTCCCAATCCGTTTCTTCTTTTAGAATCCGTTGTTTATATTCCGCCATAACGACCTTCGAATCCGGAAATAGAGCAGCATCTTTCTGTGCGTAGTTCCACAACCACTCCCAATAACGCGATAGGATATCGGCAGCTTCTTCGTCTTCAAAGATAAAAACCGGATCTTCGGGTTCATCTTTTTCCATATCGCATGCCAGTTCATGCACCAAGGCCGGATCCATCCAATCGATGGTAAGGAATCGTTGACGTCGCGGTTCAGCTTGTGCGGCATAGAAGAGCCACTGAGCAAAGGGCATCGTCCAAGGCACCAGTTCGTATATATGCGCTTTGTACTGCTCTATAGTTATTCGGCGCATGTACGTGGCTACCACATCCAGCGCAATGCTCAATTGGCGTTTATTCGGACAAATGGTCTCGATAGAAAGTTGGTCATTGGAATACAATTCCAGGTAAGACAGGTCGAGTTGCTCCAATTCGGCCTCTATATAACCCCAATCATCAGCGATCACTTCGCTTTCGTACTGAGCAAAAAAGGGTTCGTATCTAAGCTCTTCGCTCAAGAAGAAACCTCGATCCTTTTGCTCGTCGGTATTAAGCAGACGCACACAAAGAAGGGCGGCTCCGAGAATACCACCTAAGACAATCGCTTCGCCGTTCTCGGGGGTATAAATCAGTTTATGCCCCTCATAGCGGAGGGTATCAGAGAATATGTAATCGGCTAATAATGGTTGCATTTGCTATTTATCCGAGAAGATATATTCGTACACCTTGACGGAATAGAGTTTGCCGTTGGGCAAATAATTGTACTGTTTGGCTTTGGTACCGTTTTCGTTCCATTCATATTTACGGATACGCACAGGACGGTTGCGGTCATTATATTCGACCTCTTCGGTTACCTTACCGGTTACATCATCGTATTTGCTCGTCACGCGCCATTTCTGACCGTAGGTTGCGTACTCGATCTCCTCGATGCAGCGTCCCTGACCGTCATAGACCTTGATACGGTCCAACCAACGGGTGTTGGTTTTACTATCCGTATTCCACTCCTTGACGGTGAGGTTCTTACGTTTCTCACGTTTGGCGAGTTGCTCCGGTGTCAACAAACTCTGCGCAGCCAGAGGAGCAAAGAGCAACGAACAAAGAGCAAAGATAACTATCCTTTTCATACCATTCATCCTTTCATCCATTCATCCATTCATCCATTATTACCATCCACCGGGACCGTGTCCGCCGCCACCAGGACCGCCACCGGGGCCACCGTTGGTATTACTGTACTCCGACAGACTGACGCTGCTACCTCCGGTATAAGTCCCCGGATAGTAACCCATGCCTTCAAAGATGCTTGTGCCGGATGCCGTCACGCCCTTGTACAGACTCGGTTGGCTGGCACCGGATACGACGATGGTCGAAGCATTGCTACTCGGTGTTTTGAAGGCAAAAGTCTCATTGCCAACTGTCATCGCGTACCAGGTGTTGGTACTGCCGGAAGCCTGATAACAAGCTTGTTCGAGACTCGCCCCGCGTTCTAACTTACCAATCGCCACAATCGTTCCGCCGGTGAGGTACAGTTGTTTCTGCTCCTCACTATTGGCATCAATCGCCATTTCGGGGTCTCGCGCACCCATCGCATAGACGAGACCGCCTTGGATGTAACAGTTTCCGTTGGCATCGATACCGTCGTTACCGGTTGAGTAGGCGCAGACCATACCACCGGTGATGTAGAGATCGTCGCCGGCGTTAATGGCATCGTCTGCCGACTTCACATACAACTCACCACCGCTGACCACCAGAATACTGTCGCTTTCGATACCTTCCGAGCTGGCGTTGATTACAAACTTACCACCCTCAAAATAGAGACCGTCATTGGCTTCTATACCCTTGTTGACCGCCGTAATGTTCAAGGTACCCGTACTCGCAGCAAAACGGATATAATCGTCCGAACAGAGACCGTTCTTGTAGTTGGCTTTGATAGTCAGACTACCGCCACCGGTCATAATGATCTGACCTTCACTGAAGAAGGTACCCTTGCGATCCTCGTCGGAAGAAGCGTACGAACTGCCGTCCGTCAGACTGTTGGTACCTTGCAGCACGGTATAACATTTCTTATGGCACTGGTTATTGATCGCCGGACCGTCCGAGCAGGTGAGGGTCAAGCTGTTCAGAATCAACTGGTGCCGGTTCGTGCCGTAGATGGTCAACTGTCCCTGACCGCTACCACTCAACAGGTAAGCGATATCTTTGACGGTCGAGTTAACCGTTACATAACCGTTTGAACTCGTCACGCTCACGCTGTCGTGCGAACCGGAGATTGTTGCATTCGCGCCGTTCCATACAATCGCAATCGTGTCGATGACCGTGATCGTTGTGTCACCGGGACTGACAGTGGCCGTAGAGTCGGCTGCCGTCGCCTCACTGCTGTCCGGTGTGTTCTTCTCTGAGCAGGCAATCATCCCGACTGCCAAAAGCATCATGATCCAAATCTTTTTCATACTAATACCTTTCTTTACCAATCTAAATTATAAATCACACCGATAGTGTGCATATATAGTTTTTCTTCCGTCAGTTCGATATAACCTTTTTTCTTCGTGATATTGATATCGCGGTCGTAACCGTACGTAAAACGGTAGAAGAAATCCAGGCTGCTCAATCGGCTCACACGCCATTTGACACCGGCTTGGGTACGGACCGAACTGATGAACTGATGTCCGTTCTTTTGCTTGTACTCGGGTGCATTCAAGGTGTTTACCAGTTCCAGCCATAAGTAGGGTTTCACCGGCTTACCCGGGATGAGTGCTTCCGCACCGATCCTGCTGCGCAAAACCCAATCGATCTTGTTCTGCTCCAACACATTCACACTGTCCGTTCTGGCGTCCATCTGAATTCGCTCCCGCAGGTAGATCTTGGCGTAATCAAAACTGTACGAACCCGTTACGCTGAAGAACGCACGATGCCGGATCCATTCATTGGCATCCGCTTTCTTGGTATCCGACCATGTACTGTCCGGTCCCAACAACTTGAGCGTATACCCCAGATCCAACTTCAGGTACTCAATCGGTTTGTAACCCAAATCAATCGTCGTGTACGACTTGCGGAAGGCAGGACCAACCGCAGAGTTATACACATCGAAACGCAGTTCTTCACTCACGCCCAGACGCAATCCGTTGTTCCATTTCTTGTTGAACGTCGCCCCGAAACGCATCTGCGCGCTGTGCGTTGTTTCGCTGTTGTACTCCCATGCGAAAGCCGAAAGACTCAGCGTGATCAGCAGTCCTATTAGCGATAGACGTCTCATTTGAATTTCGTTATTTGGTCGATACTGTTGTGGATTTTGCCTTGCTCCAGCGCGTAGGTCACGTTGATATACGCCACGTCGCGGAGGAAATCAATATGCCCGATCTCTACATCTGTCACTTTGAGTCCGGTGCGTTCTTGGAGATCGGCGATGAGTGCCGCACGGTTCTCCGGCTTGATGTTGTCGATCTTCTCGTAGAGGATGATCTTGGTCGAGATACGTTTGCGTCCGTTCCACTGTTCAAAGCCCCATGCTAACGCCAGCATCAGTATATTGGCAAAAAGCAACAAATACCATGCCAGGCCGTCGGCTTTCAGACTCAGGGAGTTAATTACCGACACGGCGATGATAAGGAACATATAGTTCATTTCGCGCATCGGCACCGTCTCCGTACGGTAACGGATCATACCGAAAATAGCGAACAGACCGAGCACAAAACCCGTCTGGATGTCCAGTATCTGCATCAACCACAGCAACAGGAACATGCCGCTGGAGAAGAGCATGAACTGCACGTAGTAGTCGCGGCGGCGGCTGTAACGGTAATACACGCCATACAGCAGAACCCATGACACGAACAGGTTGAACAGGAACATCAGTGGCATGGTGATCAGGTTCTCGCTCACACCGAGGAAGTCGGCGATGTTGTGCATGATATACGAGATACTGTCGCTCGTCCCAAAACGGGCAGCGATGTCCGGATCGGACTCCAAAAACTCCAACGTCGGGTTGGCTAAATCAACTTGGGTCATAAGTATTTAACATTTTTTCTATTTTACGTATTTTACTTTTGAATCGATTCTTTTTAATCTCCGGTGTCGTCAGCGCCGTACCGATGCAGTACTTGCTGATCTTGAGCGGATGAAGACGGAGGTCGAGCATGATATGCGTCATCTTCGACGGCACGTTGCCGTCGCGCTTGAGTTCCACGATGACGAGATCCTTGTACGTCTTCACCTCGCCGCTCACCACATTATCCCACACCAGGTCCATGTCTATCGTCAGCCGCTCCGTCTTGGCTTTGTTCACCAGCGTGATTCGGTGGAACTTGGTCCACAGGTGCGGCGTGATGTCCGACCAGTGATAGCGGCTCTTGGAGTCGATAAAACGCTCCACCGTCACCGCCTCGTCCTCTTTGCGCTTATGCTTGAGCACACTCGGCGTGTCGGCTGTGATGTCGAAGCCCGGTACCACAATACGTTTCTTGCTCGTCCGTCCTTTGTTGTTCTTGCGCTTGATCTCCAAGAAGGTGAGGTTGCTGTCCACGTACTGCCGCACGCGTATCTTCTGCCGCACCAACTGGCGGTCGTGATGACGGATGTACATGTCCAGCGTCGCGGTGTCGTAGTACATCGTGTCGTAGGTAGCAATCCGCTTGCCATCGATCTCCTGCACATAGTAATCCGCTTTAGCAGCCTCTAAGATAAGCGGAAGAACCGTCATCGGCACCGCGTATTTGGTGTCGATACGGTTCATGAGCTTTACGCTCTCCATCTGCGCCAGACTGATCGGCTCAAAGGATTGTAGTATGTCCGCTATCTTTTGCATATATAAAAATTCGCTGCAAAGGTACCGCTTTTTTTGCATATACGCAATATCGAGCAATACCTTGCTACGCAGGCAAAGAACCTTCTTGCTACCCGTCCCGACCTCTCCATCCAGCAGATCAGTTACTATCTCGGCTTTGCCGAATCGCCTTCTTTCTGCCGGTTCTTCAAACGTCTCACCGGCAAAACGCCCAAAGAATTCCGGCAATTATAGCTTACTGAGCATCATACCCATAATAATGAGCAACATCAGTATCATTAGGCTCAAGGTCATGCATATCGTCAATCGCCATAGCGTTCCCCAGTAGCCGTAGCCGAAAAGTTGCTTGTAGAAAATAAACGTATATACAAACGTCAGAAGCATCGAAACGGGATGAGCCTCTGCCAAAAGCGAAGATATAATAAAGCTCACGATAGCGATATAGACCTGCAAGAAAAATCCCTCCGGGATCGAGTGATGAGGGTAACCCGGGGCCTTGCGGAACAGCACCCATGTGGGCAGTATAAAGATACATCCGGAGAGTAAAGCACCGATGTTCTCGTGCTCCGTCAGCCAGTTAAAGGCCGCATCTACATACCGGTAACCGGTTGCGAATATTTCCGGGGCAGGCACAGGAAAGAAATACTGAATCACTGCCACCACGGCCGCTAATATAAACAGCAATTTAACCGGCGGATAGCTCACCTGACGTTTGCCGCTGATGTAATCGCGAACCAGATAACCCGGGCGCCAAAGCAGTTGCCATAAGGTATAAATAGCGGAGCGGGATTCGATACCCCACAACTGACCTATCCCCTGCCACAGGGTAATCCAGCCGATACGGCCCTGACGGGCAGACTGGGAACACACCGGACAATAATTGCCCTTGAACGTGTGCCCGCAGTTATTACATACATGTTCGGTTTCATCGATCCGATACTGCATCGGATTCTCCTGCCAGGCTCTAAACGACTGCCATTTAGTTCGTATAAACTGTCCCAGTTTCATTATATCGTTATTAGATGGGTTCGTAATGACGCCATTTGTTGATCAGATTGGTCATGTCCTCGGGCCATTGGCTGTCGAAGAAGAGGCGTTCGCCGGTGCGGGGATGGGTGAAGCCGAGGGTTTTGGCGTGGAGTACCTGGCGCGGACAAAGGGCGAAACAATTCTCGATATACTGGCGGTATTTCTGGGTACGGAGTCCCTTGAGGATCTCACAACCGCCGTATTTCTCATCGCTGAAAAGGGGATGACCGATATGCTTCATGTGTACGCGGATCTGGTGGGTACGTCCGGTCTCGAGTCGGCACTCGACAAGCGTGACATACGGAAAACGTTCGAGCACACGCCAATGCGTGATAGCCTCTTTGGCCTGCGGACACTCTTCGATGTCCCACACCTTGTAGATCGTTCGGTCGCGGTTATCGCGGGCTAAAGCCCCTTCGATCGTACCACTGTCCTCCTTGAACGTACCCCAGACGAGGGCGTTATAGGTGCGTTCGGTAGTATGGTCAAAGAACTGCTTGGCGAGGTGCGCCTTGGCTTCCGGTGTTTTGGCAATGAGTAACAAACCGGAAGTATCTTTATCAATCCGATGGACGAGACCGATAGAGGGGTCGTTCATATCGACTTTCTCCCCGAAATAATAGGCCAGGGCATTGAGCAGCGTGTGTTCGTAGTTACCGTGCCCGGGATGAACGACGAGTCCGGCGGGTTTATTGACCACCAGCAGGTCCGCATCCTCATAGACGATCTCAAGGGGAATATTCTCCGGCGTGATGGTATAATCGTGCGGTTCATGATCAAGCAGCACCTGAATGATATCGCCGGGTTTGATGCGGTAGTTGGAGGCAACAGCCTTTCCGTTCACCCACACATTCCCGGCATCCGCAGCCGTTTGGATACGGTTACGGCTGGTGTTGGTCATGTGTTCGGCGAGGTATTTGTCGATACGTTCCTTGCCCTGTCCTTTATCGACCTCGCAACGCCAACGCTCAAAAATCTCCTCTTGTTCTATGTCCTCAGAACCACTCATCCTCGTCTTGTTTGGTGCTATTACCTCCGGTAACTGCTTTGTCCACATCTGCTGAGAGCCTCAGTGCGACAGTCTCGCCTTCGAGCAGTTTTTCACCGGCACTCGGTATCTGGCTATAGACATACTGCGGTACCCCTTCTTCAGCGGGTTCATCGTAATTGACTGCCCCCACCGTCAGACGACGGCTGAGCAGCAGACTGCGGGCATCCTGAAGCGTCAGACCTACCACCATCGGCACTTCCACCTGTTCCGTTCCGCGACCGAAACCTACCACCAGACGCACTTTGGTTCCTACCGGCACTTTCTGGCCGGGTTGGATACTGACTCCTTGGGATTTGACATCCAGCACGAGATCGCGGTAGGCAGAAGGTTCGTAGTCATAGATCGTATCCACGACCAGCCCCATCGCCCGGAGCGTGGTCTCCGCCTGACGGTAACTCATATCCTGCAGATTGGGCATGGTGATCTGGCGTTTCGTGGACGCATTGATGGTCACATAGACCTCGCGACCGTGTTTGGCATGACTGCCGGGTTTGGGATCCTGGTCCACAATCGAACCGAACGGCACCTTATCCGAATAGGTGGAGTCGATGACCACCAGTACCAGTTCCTGTCCTTCCAAGATCGGTTCGGCTTCCGCTCGTACCATCCCACGAACATCCGCTACTTCGACCTCCACACCATGCTCCGTATAGCTACGCAGGTACACTAACAAGATCACCCAAATAGCCACCCCCACAACGATTGCCAAAAGGACGTTCATTCCGATAAATCGGAGGTCTTTTTTATCCAAAAAGCCATTTTTCTTCATAAAATACAAAATTATTGCGCAAAATTACAATTTTTTTTGGATATATGCAAAAAATATACTATTTTTGTGCCGTTTTTCGTAAAAAGACGAAAACATAACATCATTTTTTAAGCTTAAAAAAACATTTTTTTAGTATGAAAAAGATGCTTCTTATCGTAGCTGTTGCATTTGCTGCAATGAGCTGCGGCAACAAGTGCTGTGAGAAAAAATGCTGTCAAGAGCAAGAGGCTGCTGCTGTTGAGGTAGTTGCTGAAGAGCCGGCAGCAGAAGAGGCTCCGGCAGCTGAAGAAGCTCCCGCAGAGGAAGCTCCGGTTGAGGCTGTTGCTGAGTAATCCTTGTTGCTCAATCAGGTCAATGACCTGAAAAAAAGAAGCGGCTCTTACGAGTCGCTTTCTTTCTTTTTTTAATCTTTTATCAAGTTCCGTCCTGTCATCTCTTCGGGTTGTTGGATGCCCATGATATGACAGAGCGAAGGAGCCACGTCGGCGAGGATACCGTCCTCTACGTGCGCGTGCGTGTGTTCCTTACTTATATAAATGAACGGCACCGGATTGAGCGAGTGCGCCGTGTTCGGTGTTCCGTCCGCATTGATGGCATTGTCGCAGTTACCGTGGTCGGCGATGACGATGATCTCATAACCGTTCTCGAGGGCTGCCTCGATCACTTTGTTGCTGCACTCATCGATGGTCTTAACGGCTTTCTCGATGGCTTCATACACGCCTGTATGACCCACCATGTCGCCGTTAGCGAAGTTGAGTGTGATATAATCGAACTTCTGCGTCTTAATAGCAGCCACCAGGGCTTCGGTCACTTCAGGCGCACTCATCTCCGGCTTCATATCATAGGTCGGCACTTTCGGACTAGGAATGAGGATACGCTCCTCACCCGGATACTCGGCTTCACGACCACCATTGAAGAAGAAGGTGACGTGTGCAAATTTCTCTGTTTCTGCAATACGCAACTGTTTGAGACCGAGTTTGCTTACCACCTCACCGAGGGTGTTCTCTACGTTCTCTTTGGGGAAGAGGATATGCAGGCCCTGGAAGGACGAATCGTACGGCGTCATACAGCAATAGTGCAAACCGGGGATCGTCTTCATACCCTGCTCCGGCATGTCTTGCTGCGTGAGCACGATCGTGATCTCTTTGGCGCGGTCGTTGCGGTAGTTGAAGAAGATGACTACATCGCCTTCGGCAATCCGTCCGTCGCAGTTGGCGTTCACCAGCGGCTCCATGAACTCGTCCGTATCCTTATGCTCCTCCGTGTGGCGGTCATAGCAACCCTGTACGGCAGCCACCATATCGGTCTCCTTGCGGCCTTCGCCGTTGACCAGTTGGTCATACGCAATCTTAATACGCTCCCAGCGTTTATCACGATCCATGGCGTAGAAACGACCGATGATAGAAGCGATATGTGCGCCTGTCTTGTCGCATACTCCTTGCAGGTCGGCAATGAAACCCTTACCGCTACGCGGGTCGGTATCACGGCCGTCCATGAAGCAATGTACGAAAGTCTTGTCGGCTACGCCGTACTCCTTGGCGATCTCCACCAATTTGAAGAGGTGATCCAGCGAACTGTGTACACCACCGTTGGAGCAGAGTCCCATGATATGCAGTTTCTTACCTGCGGCTTGTGCTGCCTTGTATGCCGCTACGATCTCCGGGTTCTCCATGATCGAGTTGTCCTGGATGGAGCGGTTGATCTTTACCAGGTCCTGGTACACCACGCGACCGGCACCGATATTGAGGTGTCCTACCTCCGAGTTACCCATCTGTCCGTCGGGCAGACCTACATTCTCTCCGCTGGCTTGCAGTTGCGAGTGCGGATACTTAGCCAACAGCGCGTCCCAATGCGGCGTCGGCGTTACGCTGATGACATCGGCTTTCGATTTGTTACCGATACCCCAGCCGTCCAAAATCATCAATAATGCTTTACTCATATATTCGTTTTTTTAGTTGATCCATTTGCTTCTTATCATCTGCTTCCCGGAGCGACTGCCGTTTGTCGTAGGTATGCTTACCCTGACAGAGCGCAATCTCCATCTTCGCCAGTCCTTTCTCATTGATAAAGAGACAGAGCGGAATAATGGTCTTACCCGTATCCTTGGTGGCTTTCTCCAGTTTGCGTATCTCGCGCCGTTGAAGCAGCAGTTTACGGTCTCGTTTGGCCTCATGATTGGCGTACGATCCGAACCGGTACTCGGCGATATGCATCTGTTTGACGTACATCTCCCCATGCTCCACCGCACAATAACTGTCCACGAGCGACGCTTTGCCCTCGCGGATGGATTTAATCTCGGTGCCGAAGAGTTGAATACCTGCCGTATAACGGTCCAGGATGATGTACTCAAACTTCGCTTTCTTGTTCAGGATCCGTATGTCGCTCTTTAACTTCATTGAGTTTCTTGTATTTTTTCTGTCTCTGTTCCCAGCGTTCGCGGGCATATTGCTGCATGTCGATGACGGTATCGTTCTCATCGATGATCTCCAGACCGAAGATGGTCTCGATGATGTCTTCGAGGGTCAGGATACCGACAAACATACCGTACTCATCGATAATCTGCGCAATCTGGCTCTTCTGCTTGAGCATGGAGTCGAAGATCGTACCGAGCGTCAGGTCCTGATCGAAAGCAGGTAGCGAACGTTTGATACCACCCAGGGTCTTACGGAAGTGATCTTCGGTCAGTTCCTCCAGGGCATCGTTGCGTAATACATACCCGGTGATATACTCCGGTGCAGCCGGGTTATAGAGAGGAATACGCGAGAAATGGTCGTATTCATCGTTGTCATAATAAGCACGGAGGGTCATGTTCTCCGGTGCAATCTTCGCCACCACACGCGGGGTCATCACGTCGTAGGCATGAATCGAGTCGAGCCGCATAAGATTGCTAAAGATCTTGTTCTCATCCTCATCCACGACACCTTCTTCTTCGCCTACGTTGACCATGGCCAGCACCTCTTCGCGGCTTACAGTCGGGTCGTCCTCGTTATCCGGGAAAGCTCTGGTGATCAGTTCCACCAACAGCACAAATGGATAAAGGATGAAGATAAGGGCACGGATCGTACGTGCGGTAAAGCCCATCAGTTGACGCCAATAAGTCGTACCGATGACCTTCGGGATAATCTCCGAGAAAACGAGGATGAGGATAGTGGTGATCGCGGACATCAGTCCGAACCATTTAGATCCGAAGACCGCCGTGACCTGCATACCGACACCGGACGCACCGATGGTGTTGGCAATCGTGTTGAGCGACAGGATAGCCGCCAAGGGACGACTGGTGTCATCCTTGAAAGACTTCATCAAACTCGCGGGTGCATACCCTTCCTCTTCCCGTAAGTTAATATAACTGTAGGTTGTGGTCATCAGCACCGATTCCAGTACGGAACACAGGAAGCTGATGCTCATCGCACCGAATAAAAACAAAAGTAGTAGTTCCATAAATTATCTGTTATACCATAGATACGCACCGATCTTGATTTCCCATTGATCCAATCGGCCGCGTGTGTTCCGGTCCATGAACGTTCCGTCCGCTGCTGTAAATTGTTTTTGTTTGTAGGGATTTATCAGACCGAAATCATATCCGCCACGAAGGAAATAACGTTTGTATTGAAAACCTGCACCGACACCCCAGGTCACGTTCAGACGCTGCAGGTCGATGTTCGGATCAGACTCCAGGTACCGGTTGCAGTCTCCTTCCGGATACGCACTGTAGGTGCCGAAATTATTCTGCTGACCTTTCTGGGTCAATGCCAGACCGTACTGAATCGTCGGACCGGTATAAAGGATGAGATAGGTCTCTTGGGCCACCTCGAACTTATACTGCCAGTCCACAAACACCTCGATCGCGTGGTAGAAGACCTTGCTGCGAATCTGCGGATATTCGGAGAGAGAATATTTGCGTGCCCACGGCGTATTGGTGGTACCAAAGGTATAATTGATACCCAGCGAGGTACCGAAACCCTTGATAAAACTGCCGTCATACACTACACCCACTTTCAGACCATGCAGTTGGGTCGTGTTAACCAATGAGTCTTTGGGATACGAGGTATTCGATGAGTTCAAACGCAAGGTTGGCTGAGCATATCCGATATGCAATCCGAGACCCTGTGCGGGAAGATCAGCCGCCACAGCCGCAACCGTCCAAAGACCTAATAAAATGATAATTCCTATTCTTTTCATTCTTTCACAAAACTGTTTTTTTCTGTAAAATACGCTTCCATCTCTTCACCGGTCCAAACAAACCGATAGATTACATTATTACCGATGAAACCGTCGAAACTGACGATGGCGGTGTAATAGGTATGCCCCTCTTCGAACGCCTCTTCCGATGAGTATCCGTCGTTATAGACCACGCTCACACCGTAATGGATATTTTCCTTGAGGTCAGACTTCGACATCGTAAGGAACACATCCGTAAAATACTCCTCAAGCGTTTGTCCCAATAATGCCAGCGAGGCACTGTCACGCGTAGCCGCCAGATACGGGAAGTGATTATTGATCTTGCCGTCCGGGTTAAGCGGGTATATATAATCCCAATAGCCGCGTATGCGATAATCAAAATGCACATCCACCTTACTCTCCGTCGATGTGGTCAGTTTCTTAATGAACAACTTGCCTTCCGGTTTCAGTTTGTCCGGATCGACCACAAACGCATAAATCCAGTAGTCATGACCGGGGGTGAGGTTGGTAAAGAAATGATCGATGTTACCGTACTGCAGGCAGTGACTGGCAAACGGTGCAATCGTGAACTCACCCTGCTTGAGCAGATCACTGCGCCAAACGATATACTCGGTATTGGCAGAATCCAAAGCCAGCATCATAAACTGCTTCTGGTACTTCGGATCCATCGGATCGTGCCAATCCTCACGAACCGGCTCACAAGCAACGAGATAATACGCCTCCTTATTGGTGGTGAACGAACACTCGATATATCCCGCCGAGACCGTCGTAGGCGTGATCGTAATGGTCACATCGTTCGTATCCCACTTGGCCTCCGGATTACATGCAGTAAGCATTATTATAAATAATAATGCGATTTGAGATTTGAGATTTGAGATTTCAAATTTCTTACTCATACTTCCTCCTTTCTTCCTCTTCTTGCTGGAGGAGCGACTGAACGGAGTAGATAAAACGCAAGCAGGTCATAACATGACCTCCGTAATGACCGAAGTTATAAGTAATATTGGAGTCGTTCCATTTGGATTTGGCATGTGCCGCATTGGCAAAAGGCACCGTCTCATCATCCATCGAATGGGCGATATACACAGATGCTTTGGGGACCCAGTTGAAGGAAGTGATCGAGTTCTGGACCATAGCCTTCTGCAACTCCGACACTTTCCATGAAGTCTGATCCATCGCCTCCTCGGTGAGCATCTCATGGGTGACCTTGGTACCAATCAGACCGTTAATCTGACCGGATGTATAACGTTTGGAGTTGACCCATTCGTCCAAGTGCTCATACAGCCAGGGCTGCATCAAATCCGTCATTTGGATGTCCAGTTTGTTACCCAGAATCATTCCTTGTACCACCAGCGGTACCGCCACCGGATAACTGGCGGTGTCGGTGTTGACAAAGCCTTCATAGGTCGCCTTGACGTCATACGGACCGCCACCGGCAAAGACACGGTGGATCTTCACTTGCTGCGGGTCTTCGTCGGACCAGTACTCGGTCTCGATCAGATGCTCAACTGCCATCGTGTTCGCTCCGCCCTGACTGTAGCCCATGAGCATGATTTCCGGATTCTCCGGCTCCATATCCACCGCTTTGAGCCAAGGACGAACCGCCAGATACATATCCAGTACGTTACGCGCCGTGAGGTCCATCACGAGGTATGGGTGCACCTCTTTGGCGGTTACACCGTAACCCAAATAATCGGGGATAATCAAACCGTAGCCCATTTTAACCAATATACCCTCAAACGAGAAGCAGTTAGAGGGAGCTTCGGCATTGGAGCAAACGGTGTAGTGGCTGACGAGGATGAGTCGTTTGGGTCGTTTACCGGTCGGGAGCATCACTTTACCCGAAAGGGTAACGGTGTCCCAGTCCACATTGATACTGGGGTACGTACCGACGATCTCCGTCACTTTGTTCTGATTGCCAAACTTATAGAGTTGCTGCAAGATAGCCGCTCCTGTCACGCTGCTCGCTTTTTTGATTTGCGGATTGGCGGATCCCTCCTCGCAGTATTCGTTCACCCGCATGCCACCCGGCAAATAACAGTTGGACGGCAATCCGTTCTCCAGATTCGTCTCATGTTGGGCGATGACCTTAAAAGACATGCCTTGGGCGGCTTCGATATTCGCGAAGTCCACAAATTGGTCATCGTGGATTTGACAAGCCGTCATCAGGATTGCCAAAAGACCTATTATAGATTTAGAAACGCGCACCTATTCCTACATTTAATATTCGTGAACAAGCCATAAAAATGGCATTGGTATTTCTAAGCGAAGTTAGTCCTCCCAGATCGAAGGTAAAGAACCATCGATCGTAGTTGGCGCTGACACCGATAGCCGTTATCTGCACTGCCGCACCGACATCGGTATGATTTCCATAGAGGTTGGTTTCTGTTCCACCGTTGATGTCCATTCCGAAACCGAGACCGGAGTAGAGATTGACATTCGGATGGTGGAAATACGTAAAACGAACCGTCGGCATCAATACGATATTGTAAAAATGCTGATCTTTGTTTCGTGTTATTTCTGTACCTGCCCCGTTACGTACGACCTCGTCCCAACTCACGCCGCTACCATCCACCATACCACCGAAACTGAGCCAGTGAAAGAACCGCCAATGATACTCCAACCATATATGCTGGTAGTACTTGTGGTTCTCGTGATAGGTATAGAGCTGATCGGTCGGCATGGAGGTGATCGTATAGGTCGGGTTTCGCCACATCAGGGTCTCAAAGAGTTGATCACCCCACCCCACACGCAACTCGTTGCGGCGGGTGGAGTAATCTTCTTTCGATTCAGCGAAGGTCATTGTCGTCATACCTGCCAGCAGGCAGAGACATACCATATATCGAACCGTTTTCTTCATGCGTTAACGTTTATAATTCTCCCACTTGGTGTTACGCATATCGCCGGACTTGAGGAACTCCTCATGCATGGCGAAGGCACATGAGAGCTCATGTTGTGTCTGACCGTGACGCGCGATCTTGAGGTAATCACGCAGCATCTCGCGATACTCAGGTGCAACACAGTTATTGATGATCTCTTCGGCACGCTGACGCGGACTCTTACCACGCAGATCGGCAACACCCTGTTCGGTAACAAGTACCTTTACACTATGCTCGCTATGATCGAGGTGGGTCACCATCGGTACAATCGACGAGATAGCACCGTTCTTTGCCGTGGAAGCCGTCGTGAAGATACTAAGGTACGCGTTGCGCGCGAAATCACCGGAGCCACCGATACCGTTCATCATCTTAACACCGCATACATGCGTCGAGTTGACGTTACCGTAGATATCTGCCTCCAACGCCGTATTGATAGCAATGATACCGAGTCGACGTGCGATCTCCGGACTGTTCGAGGTCTCCTGCGGACGCAGTAGGAGTTTGTCGCGGTAGAAATCCAGATCAGCCAGTACTTCGGCCATCTTCGATTCCACGAGACGCAACGAGCAACCCGAAGCGAACTTACAATGTCCGGCTTTGATGAGGTCCACTACGGAGTCTTGGATGACTTCCGAGTACATCTCAAACGGCGGGATATTGGGGTTCTTGCCCAGTTCGCCGAGAACCGCATTCGCTACGTTACCTACTCCACTCTGGATCGGCAGGAACGAAGCCGGGATACGTCCCGCTTTCATCTCCGCCTCCAGGAAAGCCGCTACGTTGGCACCGATCTTAGCCGTCGTCTCGTCTACCGGCGTGAAGGCCGGAATCTCGTTCGGACGGTTGGTCTTGACTACAGCTGCAATCTTAGTGGGATCCACTTTGATGTGGTCGGAGCCGCAACGGTCCGAAGGTTTGTAGATCGGAATCTCGCGACGGCAAGGAGGATCGAGGGGCTCATAAAGATCGTGCATGCCGCGCATGGAAGCGGGGAACATCTCGTTGAGCTCGATGATGATCTTATCCGCCAGACGGCAGATAGTAGGCATGATACCTACACCGGCAGCCGGCACGATCGTACCGTCTTCACCTACGTACGATGCCTCGATGATGGCCCAATTGGGCTTCGGAAGGAATCCGTAACGCAGGTCCTGCGGCATGTGACTCAGGTGACCGTCGAAGTAATGGGTTCCTTCGGCATTGATCTCGTCCCGCATGGACTTGTTGGATTGGTACGGTGTACGGAACTCGACCGCGTGGGCGCGTGCTAAAGCACCGTCGCAGCTGTCGCCCATCGACGCACCGGTCTCCAGACCTACACGGAAAGGTTTGCCCTCGGCGTGCAGTTTCTCGGCACGTTGTGCCAAGGCAAAAGGAACTGCCTTGGGCACTCCGGTAGCCGTAAAGCCACCCATGCCCAAGACATCGCCATGTTGTATCAATTCAGCCGCTTGTTCGGCTGTCATAAATGGTAAAGCCATTTTATGATTTCAAATTTATGATTTACTCTGCTTTGCCGTCGGAACCGAGGACGTTGATGATCTTATGCTTGTAGAGCTCGGTCATCAGGTCACGTGCCGGACCGCAGTACTTACGCGGATCGAACTCTGCCGGTTTCTCTGCAAATACCTTACGAACCGCAGCGGTGAAAGCGAGACGGCTATCGGAGTCGATGTTGATCTTGCAGACAGCGGACTTGGCAGCCTTGCGGAGTTGCTCCTCAGGAATACCTACTGCGTCAGGCAGTTTGCCTCCGTATTTGTTGATCATATCTACGTACTCCTGCGGAACAGAAGACGAACCGTGAAGAACGATCGGGAAGCCCGGGAGCTTCTCCATTACAGCGTCGAGCACGTCGAATGCCAATGGAGGAGGAACGAGACGGCCGGTCTTCGGGTCACGGGTACATTGCTCCGGAGTGAACTTGTATGCGCCGTGGCTGGTACCGATAGAGATAGCCAAGCTGTCGCAACCGGTACGGGTAGCGAAATCAACTACCTCTTCCGGCTTGGTATAGTGGCTGACAGCGGACGAAACCTCATCCTCTACACCTGCCAATACGCCGAGCTCAGCCTCCACCGTTACATCGTACTGGTGAGCGTAGTCAACGACTTTCTTGGTGAGGGCAATGTTCTCCTCATAAGGCAGAGAAGAAGCGTCGATCATAACGCTGGAGAAACCGAAGTCCACGCAGGATTTGCAGAGTTCGAAACTGTCACCGTGGTCGAGGTGCAAGCAGATCTGCGGGTGCTCCCAACCGAGTTCTTTAGCGTACTCTACAGCACCCTGAGCCATGTAACGAAGCAGGGTCTGGTTAGCATAGTTACGTGCACCTTTGGAAACCTGCAGAATAACCGGGCTCTTGGTCTCTGCCGAAGCTTTGATGATAGCCTGGAGTTGCTCCATGTTGTTGAAGTTGAATGCCGGGATAGCGTAGCCTCCCTTGATTGCCTTTGCAAACATCTCACGGGTGTTCACAAGACCTAATTCTTTGTAACTTACCATAATGTTAAAAATTATAAATTTATTTTGTTTGATAAAATATCTAGTGGACTAGCGAACTAGTAGACTAGTTTCTAAACTCTTTCGCATGATGCCCGCGGATCAGCACGTGATGGTTCGCGATCGGGTCGGTCATGAAATAATGACTTGTTTCCGGTGTCGCTTTGATCCATACTTGTGTGCGGCATAGATTAGGCTCGAACTGGCAACGCTCCAATTCGACATCCTCTGCCAGAAAACGCTTCATATCGCCGCTCATCTTGATAAGCGTATAATCGCCCGTCGGCAGATCGCCGTGGATCGCCACACCGATACCGGACTCGAAATGCGTGGTGTACTCATGCTTCTCGGTCATACCGAGCGGCAGGGTACAATGCGCAAAGAGCATCTCACCGTCCGGTTGGATACGTGCCGGGTTAACCTGAAAACAGAGTTCTCCGGTCAGTTTCTTGGCCAGCATCATCGTCAGCAGCGTCGGTATATCGCCCTCACAAGCGGCAGGAATACCTTCGTCGTTCAGTTTGCTGAGCGCAATACAACCGGTGTTCTTCACCGTCGAAAGCAAGTCAAAGCAACGCAGCGTCACGCCCTGCAAGTCGTTCTGCAGCACAATCTCTTTGAGGCGCTGATAGACAGCTTCCGCACCTTTCATGCCCGGATCGACTTCCCCTAAACAGGTCATCTCGCTAATAGGGATGTCAATGAGTTCGATGTTCATCCGCTCCAACACATCCGCATAGTTGACGTGGGATGCAATGAGCCAATCAGACGGCTTACCGACCACACCGAGCCGCAGCCGTTGGTCGTTATGAAGAATATATGATGAAGGTTCAAATACCATTTTATTCTCTCCAAAATTTAGCAGCGTGATGACCCTTGATGAGGATGTGGTGGTTCGACAACGGCGAGGTCAACAGATACTGGCTGACGATCGGCGTCGATTGGATCCAGATCTGCGTACGGCACATGTTCTGCTCAAACTGGCAACGGGTCACTTTGACGTTCACTGCCAGGAGGCGTTTCATATCGTTACTCAGTTTGACGAGCGTATAATCGCCCGGCGCTACTTCACCGTGGATAGCAACTCCCAGACCGGACTCGAAATGTTTGGTAAACTCATGCTTCTCGGTCATGGACAGCGCGATCGTACATTTAGCCAACAGGATCTGACCATCCGATTGGATACGTGCGGGGTTCGCCATCCAACCCGGTTCACCGGTCAGTTTCTTACAAGCCATCATCGTCAGCAATACCGGAATATCACCCTCGCATCCGGCAGGAATACCAAAGTCATTTAATTTGCTGACCGCTACACAAGCGGTGTTCTTGCAGGTAGTGAACAGATCGAAGCAACGGATCGTGATACCGTCCAGTTTATGCTTGGCGATAATCTCTTTGAGTCGCTCATAGATAGCCTCTGCACCCTTCATGCCCGGATCAACTTCACCCAAACTGGAGAGCTCCTCAAACGGGATATCTACCAGTTCGCAGTTCATCTTATCCAACACCATCTTATAGTCCACTTGCGAAGCAATCAACCAATCGGATGATTTACCCAGCACGCCGAGACGCATTTTTTTTTCATTCTTCAGCACTTTCTCCAGGGGAGTACGGGTCAAAGACTCCGTCTCACTCAAATCCGGAAAAATAATATCCGTCGGGTGCTGCATGATCTTTGCAATACCGTTGCGCTGACGGATAAAACTGAGGATCTCCAATGCGGCAGGAAGCGAGTTACTAAAACCGCTGACCATCAGGTAAACCGGACGCTTGAGGTCAATCTGTTTCTCACGAACCAGTTCAACGAACTGAGCCTCGGTACCACCGGACAAAACGGCTACTACCTGGTTCTCTTCAATAAACGTATCGGACACCTTAAACGGCATATCCGATACCTCCGTGTGGAGCTTCGAACATAATTTGTGTAACATGGTTGTAATATTTTATGGGTTATATTTGTGCATAGTTTTCAATTTGGCTGCAAAATTACAAAAAAAAAATGACATACGCAAGCGCGCGTGTCAATTTTTTCTAAAAGAATAGTATTTTTGACCAAAATAACTAATCGCAACCGTGATTATCGTGATAAACATCTTACTCGGCGTCGGGTACCAGCCCCAAATTTCCACGCAGAGTTTGAGACCGAAATAGTTGACCGCCAAGTTCACCGCCACGATGAAGATATAACGGCTCAACTGCCGCCAGCCGTTCAAACGCGAGGCTGTGAACGTCACATATTTCTGCAACCAGAAACCCGTCAGCAAGGTAATCGGAAACACAATACACAGCGTCGCGATATGCGGCGTGATCGCTTGCGCGAATTGGGTATTGAAGATTGAAAATTGAAGATTTACAATCTCGTGCCCTATAACAAAGTTATAAATAAGGAAATAGAGCACCCAATCGAGTACCAGGTTTCCCCCTCCGCATGCCGCATAACGGAACAGCTGCTCCGGCATCCATTTGGCAAACGGACGGTAGAAAAAATCAATGATTTTTGTTATCAACTGCGCGAGTTTCTTCATATCGGCTGCAAAGGTACTGCTTTTTTTTGAGATGTGCAAGTTTTCGATAAAAAAACATACACTTTACCACATTCCCAAACAATAGCAGGGATGACCTTGACGGCGAGATGGGTTATATGGAGAAATAGCATAAGATATTTTAACGCCTACATCGAAGAGTGCACAATGTTTCACTAATTTATCGCCTTGGCGGTTCGCTTCCATAATAGGCGTCAAGATCCGTTGAAGCGGAAAACCTTCTCGGGTATCGGTTAACATAATGAGACTTTCCGTATTACTTTGAACCGGTGAATATTTCGTTAAGCAGTAATCAAAATATGCGCCAACTATTAGATAAGAACGATAATTACGTGCCCATTTATTCAAAACAATCCTGTAACTTAATTCCATTGCTAACCAAAATTGCACCTTTGACAGATTCAGTTTTCCTTCATTACGCATTGTAAAATCCCGTGAAGCCGCAAGAGGATACGACTCATACACCCGATTGTCGTAGGCGGGATAGTTAACCGAGAGTGCCGCATGTTCTATCATTTGTTTCCAAGTCGTGCTCACCGGAAAAACAGCCTTGGCTCCTACAAAAAACAATACATTCTTCGCGGACATCGCCAATTGAACCGGAATACTTACGGACCAAGTTGTATATTGCTCGCTGAGGCTTCCGATGGTATAATTGATATCCATTTGTTCATTCTCGACATCTATCGTCGAATAATGATCCTCGTACGCAGTCTTTCCTAATCCGGCAATATGGCAGTCGAGTGTTAGTCCGGTTCGCACACCAAAAACATACGGGAAAAGGTAGTTGTAATAGAGTTGAGCACCTCCGTTATACCCCATCTGCTTGTTCACATACACCGTTTGCGCTGACCAGCCGGCAGCACCGCCGTGCATACCTATTTCGAACAAGTGTTCGGCATGTAGGATAAGAGGGAAAAACAAAAATATGTAAAGTATTGCGTGTCTCATGGAATCAGCTTCTTTTCTACCCACACTTTATCCCCCTGTTCGTAGCGATAGAGGTAAATACCATGCGTGACTCGGTCTTCCCGAACGGGCATGCCATGACTATTGAAGATCCGTACGTGGACCTGTTCTTCTACCTGCTGTTCGATATTGATTTCCAGGATATTAGAGCATATCTCTTCATCGCCATCAAGCATCAAAATCATCTGGAAATCACCATGCAATTCGTCATGCTCCGAATAATCGTCTTCGTTGGCGCCAGGGATAGGTTCACCATTTTTGTACCATTGGTAATTCAGAATCCTACGATTCGGGAACAATTCTTGTACTGCAATGTTATCCACGAGCAACACCCAATTATATTTATTAACAATAATCGGATAACATTCCGGATCAGGCGGTGTCGGCGGATCTGGTCGCTCACAATAAATGGTGTCAAGAGTCAATATATAGAGTAAACTGTCACATCCGCGTCTGTCTTTGTACAATAGTTTATACTTGGCCGGCTCCGTAAACAACGTGTCGCGCCAGCGGTACGGCATCAGCGTATCACAAACCACAGTGTCCGCGGTAACAGTTAATAAGTCCGGACAGCAAAATTTGGTGTTTAGCGTCCATGTCGTTTGCAGGGTATCACAGCCACGCTCATCTTTCTCTATGGTCGTCTGCAAACCGGGTGCATCAAACAATAGTCCATGCCAAGTATAAGGCATAAGTGTGTCACATACCGTCGTGTCCCGTGTCGCATAATGCAAATCCGGGCAGCAGACCTTTGTGTTTAGTGTTAGGATATGTAGCACACTATCACAGCCTCTTTGGTTTTTGTATAGTATCTCATAGGTAGCCGGCTCGGTAAACAACGTATCCCGCCAACGATACGGCATCAAGGTGTCACAAACCGTAGTATCTACAGTAATCGTCAGTAACTCCGGGCAAGGTGGGATTGACGGTTCACACGCTTTGACAGACAATAGGAATGGTTCGCTTATTGCACGGCAGTTGACGCTTGCGATATTGTCGGCACCCGAAACGGCAACCTTGTACCAGCCTGAATCACTTTTCTGCACAGCCGCAAGACTCAACAAAGCTGTTGTCTCACTCAACTCCGTCCACGTAACACTATCCTCCGAATGCCACCATTTATATTCCAGCGGTTCCGCAAACGTACCGTCATTCGTAAAATCGGCACTCAAACTCGTTGCTGCTTTCTCGCACACATCCGCTTCGCCGTCTATCGTCACTGGCGGCGCACACAGACGTATCTCGATGTCATCCATCGCAAAATCGTTGCCGCCACTTGCCGTACAAGCGTTCTTAATCAACAGTTTTATAGCCGTTCTACCTGCGGGTACGGTAAAATTCATACCCACCAACTGCCAATGAGCCGAATTGCGCCATTCATATGGTATGCCTTGGTAACTTCTGTCCACAGGAATAGGTCCCGTTTTGTAAGGCGTTATCAGTTCCTCACCTGTCACCGGATCTTGCAGCACAAAACTCAACTGCGGGTCTCCGTTATTACCATGGTCGTACGAATAAGCAGTCGTGATATTGGTCACATAGGCAGAGAAAGTCAGTTTGGTTCCTTCGCATAAACCATTAATAACGGTTTCAAACAAGGTTGCGTTATCCGTCCGGCCGTCTATCTCCAACAGGTACCCACGCGTATAATCGTTCGGAAACGTATGGTCATCCATGATAAACCAATGCGAATAGGTGTACGACGAGGCGTTGCGGTAGCCGATTTTCGTCAGCAGATAACGGCCGCTTCCCATACCGGTACAAGGATAATGCGCGATACAAGTAGCTGTGTCAAAAATCTGCATGTAGTTACTGGTCATGCCCGGCGCAGGATCTGTTCCCGCTACCGGATCATTCGGATCATTTCCTCCGAAATCCTCCCTGAACAGCAACGTACCTTCCATGCACAAATCCTCTGCTTGCACGAAAAGATTTGCACTCAATAATATAAGCGCAAAAATAAGGATTCTATGGTTTAAACGTGTTAACATTTCGCAAAGCGAGCACAAAATTACTACTTTTTTAAAAAATATGCAAGTTTTTGATGCTAAAAATTTGGAAATTTGCAAAAAATGTATTATCTTTGCAGAAAATTTGAGACGCAACTGAAAGTTCAGTATTTAAAAGAGGGAAGAGAGATAGAGTAGACATTAGGTTAAGAGAATAGATAGAGGGTGCTCAGGATGGTTTAAGCAACCATTGAGCACCCTTTCAGCATCCATTGAGCATCCATTGGAATAAGCTGGAGACTCAACGGCGGATAGACGATGAAGAATGGCTTATTTTACCTCTTGCCCAAAAATTGTGTAGTACTTACCTCCACGAAGAATCATCAATTGTCCATTACGGAAAATTTTACCTTCAGTTCCATCAAAAGTTCCGATTACTCCGTTTTCATCGGATATTTTTTCGATATCCGTAGTGATCGTTGGCGCTTCCGGATCAGAAGGAATAATAGGAGGTGTAGGGATAATCTCATCTCCGCCTTCTTGCCGCTCTCCAGGGTAGCCTATCGTAGCAAACGCACCGGTATAGACATGTATCGGCGTGCCGGTTTCATCGAGTGTAGAGAGGACATAATTATATCGTGAAGCCTCATCCAGTCCGGTTACTTTGAAGGAAAGCGTATAAGGTTGACTTTCGTCGTTGGTCATTTGTGATTGGTCATTGGTCATTTTTCTGCCGGGCGCAGAGAAAGAGATACCAAGAAGCTGTCCCCTGTTGCCTAACGTCAGCTTGCAGAACACCGCGCCGTCTTTGTAGATGTCTATCTGATAGCTATGCGCCGCACTGTCTGTCGGCCACGTAAAGTCTGCCGTTGTCTCAGCTGCATCCACAATCACAGTACGTTGGATCATTGCTGAGTCCGGCACTTCATTCATGCGGAACCTCCCCCAGTACGGATGTTCGCGATAGAGTTTGCGGCTGTCAGGAAGTACAGAAAGCCAAGCACTATCCGGGATGTCTGCCAGTGTTCCTTCCGAGACGGAAGGAGGCGTGGCCGCCCAGCAGACGATTTTCGTTACCGACGTATCGCCGACAAAAGCCTGATCGCCGATGAACATTACACCTTTGCCTATACTCAATTCACGGAGCGAAGACCAGTTGGCAAAGGCACTCGCGCCAATGGAAATCACTTTGTCCGGAATAACAAGCGTGTCTTGGTTCCTCACCCCCGAAAAAGCGTTTCCTCCGACCATCGTCAGTTCGCCGGAAAGTACGATGGAATCGAGCAAAATACAACCAGAGAAGGCATTATCGCCGATGGCCGTGACGCTATCCGGCAGGACGATCCGTTCGAGCGCAGTACAGCCGTTGAAAACGCCGGAATTGATACTTTTGACCGACGAAGGGATCTCTGCTTTCTTCAAAGCCGTACACCCTTGGAATGCAGAAGCACCTATTGTCTCTAATGTGGACGGGAGCGACACCTCCTCCAGCTTGGAGCAGCCGGAAAAAGCATTGGCACCGATCTTGCGTGCGCCCTCCGGCAAGGCGATACGGGTGATCCCCCTTTGGTTGACCATGAAATAATCCGGTATCTCCTCTACCTCCGGACCAAAGATAAGCTCCTTGTAACTGGTGTAAGGATTATACAGAATATGTCCGTATCCGGTCGTTGATTGAGTATCCAGTTTGCGGACGTTCCACACAATGGCTTTCAACCTGTGCATAGACGCCCACGAAAGCTGCTCGTTGGAGCGCAAAGTGGCAGGAAAGAAGAGGGTGTCCGGGAAAGCATGGTAGTAACTGCCTCCCTGCTCGCTCATGCCGTCAAAAGCCAACCTGCCGAGATACTCCAGACTGTCCGACCAACGCAGGTAGTCCAAGTTATCGCAGTTGAAGAAAGCTTGCCCGCCGATGTACTTGACCCCCATGCCGCAGTGAATACTGTCCATCGCGGTACAGCTTTCAAAAGCATTCGCTCCGATGGTATCCACGGAATTAGGCAGGAACATATGTTTCAACGCCTTGCAGCCTTTGAAAGCGGACGAACCGATAAGGTGCACACCGTCCGGGACGGTACATTCCGTCATTAGCGCAAAGTCCGCGAAAGCGCCGGAACAGATCGAAGTCAGTCCCTCCGGCAGAATAACGCGCTTCGGGCTTTTGGCCTTGTAGTTGTTGGAATACTGGGCGGTTTCCACTATGGGCGATTTTTTCCACCAAAGACTGTCCACGGTTTTCTCCAGTTTGCCGTAGCCTTCAATAATCATGTCACCGGTTTCCGTGTCGTACGTCCACGTCAGATGTTCTCCGCACACGCCGTTATAGACCGTCGCGGATAGGCTGCTTGCCATCCAAATCAGGCAAACAAGAATAATAGATACTTTCGTTTTCATGATCGTATATTATTTGATTTGGTTTCCTTGAATACTATATTCTGCGTCACCACGACGGATGATGATTTGCCCGTTGAGGAACATTTTTCCGTTTGAGCCATCATCTGTGCGGATGAAATCGATGCCTTCCGGCGCCTCCGGATTGGAAGGAATGACAGGTGGTGTAGGAATGACTTCATCACCGCCTTCTATCAATACACCGGGATATCCCGTGGTGGCGAACGCACCGGTATAGACGTGCAAAGGTGTGCCGTTTGCGTCAAGCGTAGAGAGGACGTAATTATATCGCGAAGCAGCATCCAGACCTGTTACTTTAAAGGAAAGGGTATATGGCTGACTATCGTCAGCATTTGAGATTTGAGATTTCATATTGGACATTTTTCTACCCGGCGCGGAGAAATGGATCGCTAATAATTGTCCGTGGTTGCCAAGCGTCAGTTTGCAGAAAACCGCTCCGTCTTTGTAGATATCTATCTGATACGAATGTGCAGCACTATCCGTCGGCCATGTAAAATCGGCGGTCGTCTCTGCAGCATCCACAGTCACGGTACGTTGGATCATCGCCGAATCCGGTACATCCGCCATGCGGAAACGTCCCCAATAGGGATGTTCACGATATTGTTTGCGGCTGTCCGGCAACACACTCAACCATGCACTATCGGGAATGTCTGCCAATGTGCCTTCGGTAACCATCGGCGGCACTGCTGCCCAAACGGTGATATGCGTAACGGCACTATCTCCTTTGAAGGCGTTGTCGCCGATAAGCGTCACGTTCTTTCCAATAGAGATTTCACGCAAGGCACTCCAGTTTTCAAAGGCATTGCCGCCAACGGCTACCACTTTATCAGGGATATAAAGCGAGTCCTGACCGGTAATATTACTAAACGCATTCTCTCCTATATAAGTCACCCGTTCGGGTATGCGGACATCAGCCAATAGATTGCAGTTATAGAACACATTCGCGCCTATCTCCGTCAGGTTTTCCGGCAATTCTGCTTTCTCAAGCAGTACACAACTTTCAAAAGCACCCGAACCTATCTTTTGCAAAGTGGTAGGCAGAGAGACATACGTCATCTTTTTGCATTCTTGAAAGGCATATTTTCCGATTTCCTTCACACCCTCCGGCAAAACAATACTGTCTCCATTATATTCATGACACAGGTAGTTGGGAATATACTCCACGCTGTCCCCGAAAATGATTTTCTTAAATGACAACGCATATCCCGAACCGATATCCAGAGGACTGTCCCAGTCTCTCGTCGGGTCAGTCGGGTGTTTCGCATTCCAAACAACGGCATCCAAATTAGGAAAACTCCACCAACCTATCTGTTTGTTAGATTTGAATGTGGCAGGGATATAGAGCGTGTCGCGTAACAAGATAGACTTGTCATTCCCTTGAGCATCCCAGTTATGAAATATCATACCTGCAATGGTTTCCAGGCAATCGGACCATTTAACCTTTGTTAAGGCATTGCAACCGAAGAACACGCCTCGTCCTATATACTTTACGCCGCGACCTAAATCGCAGTATTGCAGCGCGCTACAGGAATGAAAAGCATATTCGCCTACTGAATCGACAGAAGAGGCAAATACCACTGTGTCCAATTGGGTAAATGAGTACGAGAACGCACTTGTGCAGACAGAAGTTACTCCTTCTTCTATCTCCAAGCGCTTTGCAGTATATGGATAACTCTTTTCGGTTATAGCCCCGTTACCGTAGATTCGCAACACTTGGGTAGAATCATTATACTCCCAATACACCTGCTCGCCACAAGTGCCATAGGATACCTCCGCGTAGGCACATGATCCTTTTAATAGTAAAAAGGCTACAAAAAACAGACAAAAACAATTTTTCTTTTCCATAATTTGCATATGTTAAAGAGTTTTACTAATTTTGCATCGTGAATCGTGTTTCAAAATCCGGTGCAAAGGTACTGCTTTTTTTCGACATGTGCAAATTTTGCAGTTGTACGCGGTATTTTTCCGACATCTGTAATAACCTGTATTTCTGGTGGTTGCAAATCTACCTCTCGGAAATAGTTGTATGCCCTTCGTAAATGACTTGAAAATGACCATATTCTTGGTCGGAAATCAATAGGTTCAAACGAAATTTCCTCCGAAAGTCGCTGTAAATTTACTGTCTCAAATTGAATTCCTCTGCAAAGGTACAATTTTTTTTTGATATATGCAAATTTTTAGTACTCGTTTATGTAACAATGACAACTTCTGTAGGCCTCTTGATGCGGCTTGTAAGACGCAATACGGTACGAGATTTTGATTCCTACGTCAAAAGGCTTTCGTTCTGCAACAAGCCTTCTCCCTTGACGTTGAGCCCTTACAACCGGCGTCAGAATACGATGAAGCGGCAAACCCTCACGCGTGTCCGAAAGCATCAACAGAGAAACACGCTCCGAAGCCGCATCTTGAACTCCCGAAAACGAATAATCGAAATAAACACCAACACAGAGATAAGACTTGATTCTCCTGCCCGTATAAACAGGAATATCGTAACAAATCTCCGCGGCAAGACCGTACTGGATCTTGGGTAATACACCCGACTCTCCTTCCTGTGATTCCTGAAAAGAAGGCGATGCCGCAAGAGGAAAAGAGTTATAAACCCTATTGTCCTGCTGCGGATAATACACCGACAAAGCCGCATTCTCCGCTGTTTCTGACCAGCGGCAATGAAACGGAAAAACAATTTTGGGTCCTATATAGAAAGATATATTGTTCCGGGAAAGACCTATCTGTACAGGAAGCCCGAACGACCAAATCGTGTACATCTCCTGCAAGAGACCGATGGAATAATCCACCTGCATCGGCGCGTTCTCAACATCAATAACCGAATACGTATCGTTGTAATCCGTTTTACCAAAACCGGCTTTGCTGCGATCCAAAGTAGCCGCTATCCGCAAACCTATCACGTAATCGGAATGATAGGCATAACTGGCTTGCATTCCTCCGTGAAAACCACGGACAGGTAAAACATAATGGCATTGGGCGTCATAACCTGCCATTCCTGCACGCAGTCCGGCTTCGAACAAATGGTCCGCAAACAGCGTCAACGGAAAAAAAGAAAACATCAAGAGTAATGCATAATGTTTCATGGGATCAATCTTTTTTCGGTCCATACACGCTCGCCTTGCTGGTAACGATAAAGATATACGCCATGTCTCACTTGGCTCTCAGCAACCTCCTCTCCATGACTGTTATAGATATGTACCTGCACAGGCGTTTCTTCGGTGGAAGCATGTATATCGAGGATATTGGACCATACAATCTGCTCATGGTCCAAAGTAACACGCAGCTGGAAAATACCGTTTAATTCATTCTGTTCCGAATAATCATCTTCCGTTGCTCCCTCTATCGGCACATCGTTTTTATACCATAGAAAACCGGTAACTGTACGGTTTGGAAAAAAGCGACGCAGTGCGACATTGTCGCAAAGCAGCTGCCAGTTGTATTTGTTAACAATAATAGGGTACAATCGTTCGCAATGAACAGTATCCAGAATATATACATGCAAAATACTGTCGCAACCACGAGGACTCTGCTCCATAACCTCTTGACTGGACGGTTCTTCAAAGACAAAACCCCGCCAAATAAAAGGCATCAGCGTATCGCAAACTATCGTATCTATCGGAGCATACCGAAAGTCCCTACAGCATATTTCGGTATTCAAACTATATACATGCAAAATACTGTCGCAGCCACGAGGACTCTGTTCCATTACTTCTTGCGTTCCTGACTTATCAAAAGTTAAACCTCGCCATATAAATGGTATCAGCGTATCACATACTATCGTATCTACCGATTCATACTGAAAGTCCCTACAGCATATTTCGGTTTCCAAACTATATACATGCAATATACTGTCGCAGCCACGAGGACTCTGTTCCATTACTTCTTGCGTTCCTGGCTTATCAAAAGTTAAACCACGCCAAATAAAAGGCATCAGCGTGTCGCAGACTATCGTATCTACCGGTGCATACTGCACATCCGGGCAGCATAACTCGGTATGAAGCGTATAGACACCTCTTTTGATCTCGCAGTCGTATTGGTTCTTGTAAATAATCTCATACGTAGTGTCTTTATAGAATATAGTATCATGCCAGCGGTAGGGCATCAGCGTGTCGCAGACGGTAATTTCTTCGATTTCATCAACCCGCTCCGGACAGCATACTTTGACCGTCAGATGGAATGGCTCACTCATCGCACGGCAATACCGCTCCGTCTCTACATCTACGTCGGCGGAAGTAACGCAGAGCCGGTACCATCCATCATTGGCAAATTTGACAGAATCAAAGGAGAGCGTTTCACCCAAAACAACATTCGTCCAACCGTCACTATTGAAATCTAAACTGTCAGACGCATATTGCCATAAGTAATTATACGGAGACTTAAAACCGCCATCCGATGTCACAGAAGTCTCAAAAACATACGATGAATCCAGACAAACTTCATGCTCGGAGAGAATAGACACAACCGGATTACAGAGCCTAATCTCTATGTCATCCATCGCAAAGTCGTTTCCCATACTACTGTTTTCATCATTAAAAATAGACAGACGGATAGAATTCACTCCTTCCGGCACGTGGAAAGTCGCTCCAACCAAGTGCCAGGGAGAGGACATCGTTGACGGAGGCCCGTATTGTAGATAATCCGATGGTGCTGGTTCAATAGACCCAGAGGATTGTTCCCAGATAGTGTCGCCCGTCAATTCGTCCTGAATCAGGAAGCGAACTTTGGGGCGCGCGAAATTATGACCGGGTTCCAGCACATTCGCTACATAAGCGGAGAAAGAGAGATCCAACTCATGACAAACGGGGAAAGTTGTGCTGTAAAAAGCGTCATTACCCCCTATTCCATCTACCTCCAATAAATACCCGCGTGTATAATCATTAGGATAGGTGTGATCATCTTGCAAAAACCACTGAGAATGCATATTGGCGGTAGTACTATTGTCAAAATTATTCTTCCATCCGTGCTTGGCTACTACATACAGACCACTGGAAACCCACGAAAGGACATTGAAAACTTGACGATAACGTGAACTCATAGTGGTTAGCGGTGTTGGGCTGGTTACAGGATCGGAAGGATCATTGCCGCCGAAATCCTCACGAAAGAGAATCGTACCTCGCGGACAGACATTCTCAGAAATCTCATCCGGCCAGGTGAATCGGTAAGGAGTACAACCGCCTTCTACCTTCGCCATATAGATAGCTTCACTCACCAGCCATTTTTCCGGCATATACTCTTCGTCCGTCCTCGCCACGGAAACACGGTACCAGCCTTCTTGGAATACAGCCGGACGCTGGGTGTAACCGTATATCGTGGAATTGGAATTACCTGTAAAAAAGGAACTCCATGACTGTCCGTCCGCGGAATACTCATATATGAAACGGAGAGAATTGCCGAAATAACCGTCATCGGTAAAATCCGGCTTAAAGGTAATGAATGGATTCGACGTACATATCGCATCAGCAGACGTTTGCAGCATAATGGATGATTCTGCATGCAAAAAGCCATCCAATGCACCTAAAATGCACAAAAATACAAGAATATTTGATTTAAATTTGCACATATTAAAAAAATGTGTTAATTTTGCATCGTGAATCATTATTCAAAAACTGGTGCAAAATTACTGCTTTTTGCTTACATACGCAAATTTTACACTTGTACGATACCTGTTTGTGCTATTTTATAAATTACTGTAAATTAGAAAAATATATTTTTATATGAAAAATAAAGTTGTACGAGTGGATTTTTGGCTGCTTTTAGGCTTGATTCTTTGCTTGCAGGGTTGCCGTTTTGACGCGAAAAACACAAAAAATAGCCTGAACGAAGCAGAAGAATTATACCACCAGGGTATATCTTATAATAATAGTAGTCAATACGAGTCTTCTACAGCCTATCTAAAGCAAGCGGAAGAGATTTTGGTAAGTCTACCGCGTTCCTCGCATCGTGACCGGTTATTGGGACTTACCTGGTTCCGTTTAGGAAACACTTCAGAAAGCGATATGTTGTATGACATTGCCCAAAACTACTACCGTAAGTCTATACCGCTATTAGATCCGGATAGTAACACTATATATCTTGCATGTGCCTATCGCGACATCGCGCGTACGATAGCTATTACGGGAGGCGAACAAGACAGTGTGCTTTGGTATTTTGCGCAAGCTGAGCAATATGCGCGTACGACCAACAGTCCATTATTATTGCTTGATATAGATGCCTATCGTTATCAACTATGCTATCCAGATAGTGTGAAGCATCGACTAAGCGTCTGCAAGCAGTTGGCTCAAGACTATAACGTCCCTACGCGTTATTCGGAGATAGTGGAACTTTTATTGGCGCAGCATGCTACAGACTCAGCCGCTTATTACTTGGAGCGTCTGCAACCTACCGACTCTGCCTACGCCTATTGGTTCGAACAAAGTTATACGTATCTGAACAGCAAGATCCTCCGTCAACGCGGACAATCCGACACGGCCTACAGCGTGTTGTTGGATTTGTATGATCGCAAGATAGATGAGCTGCAGCGAGACGCGGGCGCACGCACGTACGCGCTTTCATTACATTATGATGTCGCACGCGAGCAACAACGCGCCGAAGAGGCACAACGTGAACGACAATGGCAACGTAAGATATCGTTGGTATTAGTATTATTACTAACTGTATTAATTGTATTATTTGTAGTTCTTTGGCGCTATTGGCAACAACGTCGACGTGAACAATCCAGACAGTTGGAGGCTTTGCGCGATAAATACATACAGCAATTGCAATTGGCTCTCGAAAGATTACAACAAAAAGTAAATCTTACTCGTGAAATAGAAATGCAACGAATGCGGGGAAAGGAAGTCGAGTTCCCAAAATGGTTACAAACCTACCGCGATGAACAACTAACAATGAGTAAAGAGAGTTTGGATGAACTGATTGCTTCTATTGACAAAGCTTTGGATGGCGCAATTAGTCGCCTACGTTCAGAATATCCGGAACTGACCGAATCGGATATGCAGTTTGCCATACTCAGCATTATCGGTGCATCGGATAACGATATGTCCATAGTGCTGAACGTACAAAAACAGACCATTTATCATCGCCGCCAGATTGTTCGCAAGCATGTCAATGCCGAAATTGACGACATTGATTCTTGGCTCAGACAATATGTATTAAGCGTATTTTAAAGAAATATGCAAATAAAATAGCATATTTTTTCTTAAAAATTTGCGTATTTCAAATATTTGTTGTACTTTTGCAGCCGCAAAAGCCGGATTAGATCCAGAGCAAGTTATTTAAAGCGAGTAAAAACAACCTATTATGGACGATTATCACGCGGATAATGCAACAAGTACGTGCCAAAAAATTTTTGGGACAGCACTTCTTGACGGACCTGTCGGTCGCCCAAAGAATAGCTGAAACCCTCACCTCGGGCCGAACGATTGAAATCGGGCCGGGTATGGGTGTGCTTACTCAATATCTTCTTAAAAATCCTCAAATTCAACTAACCGCCATCGAGATCGACCGTGAGTCGGTTGCTTACTTGCGTGAGTGGTATCCGGAGTTGGATCTGGTGGAAGGGGATTTTCTGAAACTTAATCTGGATAAACTGATCCCTGAAGGCGAATTCAACGTCATCGGTAATTATCCGTATAATATAAGTAGCCAGATTTTCTTCAAGGTACTGGATTACAAGGATCGTATTCCGGTTTGTTCGGGTATGATTCAGAAGGAAGTAGCCGAGCGACTGGCGTCCAAACCGGGCAAGAAAGCGTACGGTATATTATCCGTGCTTTTGCAAGCGTATTACGATATAGAATATCTGTTCACGGTAGATGAACATGTGTTCAACCCGCCGCCAAAGGTCAAGTCTGCGGTGATCCGCATGACGCGCAACAAACGACGACGGTTAGACTGCGATGAGGTGCTCTTTAAGACCATTGTCAAGACTGCCTTTAACCAGCGACGAAAACAGATGCGCAATTCTCTTCAGCAGCTGGTAGGAAAGGGAAATCCCGTCCTGGAAGAGAAGATTTTTACAATGCGCCCCGAACAGCTGTCCGTAGAGGAGTTCATCGAACTCACGAACTTAATTCAAAATTAAAAATTAAAAATTAAGAATTATGTCTGAAATCAAGATATTCTATAAAGATAAGGAGAAAATCAAGGTAGCACGTACCATCTCCGCATTGAAAGAACTCGATAAGAAAGATATCATCTGGATCGACCTGCTCGATGTGAGCGACAAGACCGAGGATACCCTCGAGGGCTTTCTGAAAATCGATATCCAGGAAGACGAAGAGATGGAAGAGATCGAGTTCTCCAGCCGGTATATCCAGACGGATGATTCGATTGTCGCCAACTCGAACTTCTTGAAGAATAATTTCGAGATGGAGCCGGTGAACTTTATCCTCAAGAACAGTATATTGGTGTCGATCCGAGACAATGAGTTGGATACGTTTAACGAGACCTTTAAGAAGCTGTTTGTAAACACCCGTAATTTCCCGACGGGCTTTCATGTGTTGGTAGCGCTGATGGAGACGCGAGTAGAGAAGGATGCCGATATGATCGAGGATACGACAGATTTGATTACCGCACTCTCCCAACAGATTAACGCCGAGTCCGATCACGTAGATGAGGATTTGCTGGTACAAATCAAGGACTTGCAAGAAAAAGTGACCATTATTCGACAGAACATCATGGATAAACAGCGCGTGATCAGTAACTTGCTCAAGTGCGATTTCTTCCCCGAAGAACTGGGTCCGCGTTTGACGATGATCATCAAGGATATCAATTCCCTGTTCGACTATACGAAGTTCGGTTTTGACCGTCTGGACTATCTCCAGGATACCTTCCTCGGTTTGGTTAATATTGAACAGAACAAGATCATAAAGATCTTCACAGTCATCAATATCATCTTCCTGCCGCCTACATTGATCGGTAGTTTGTATGGTATGAACTTCGACTTTATGCCCGAACTGCATTGGCAATACGGCTATGCGTTTGCACTCGGATTGATGGTGATGTCCGTTGTACTTATCTTGCTTATTTTCAGGCTAAAGAAATGGTTATAAACAATTTGTTAACAATCGGATTGTTACACAGTATATAAGTTGTTCCACATAGCAAATATCAACACTATCTACAATTTTATCTTTTGAAAATTTGGATTTAATCCGTTGAAATCGAGCCAATTAGCACACTTATTAACATTATCAACATCCTATTACTATCATGGATTTAAAAAATAAAAAAGAATATATAGATAAAATTAAATCTTTAGCTCGCGAAAAGAAAGCAGTAATCTTCGCGCATTATTATACCCGTCCGGAGATACAAGAATGTGCCGATTTCATCGGAGATTCTTTAGCACTTGCGCAACAGGCTACGCGCGTGGATGCGGATATATTAGTAATGTGCGGCGTACATTTCATGGGCGAGACGATGAAGATCCTCTGTCCGGATAAGAAAGTGCTGATACCGGATATGAATGCCGGCTGCTCGTTAGCGGACAGTTGTAAAGCTGAGGATCTGGCTGCGTTTAAGGCGCAACATCCGGATCACATGGTGGTTAGTTATGTGAATACGAGTGCGGAAGTGAAGGCGCTGACGGATGTGGTGGTGACTTCGTCGAATGCCAAGAAGATTGTGGATCAGTTGCCGAAGGACGCTAAGATTATCTTCGGTCCGGATCATAACTTAGGCAGTTATATTAATTCCGTTACGGGACGCGAGATGCTGCTTTGGAACGGTGCGTGTCATGTACACAGTCGTTTCAGTCTGGAAGCGCTTTTGAAACTGAAAGCAGAGAATCCGGGAGTAGAAGTGCTTGCGCATCCGGAGTGTAAGGCCCCTATTTTGGCACAGAGCGACGTAATCGGTTCTACCAAGGCATTGCTTGAACACACGATCCGATCGTCCGCCAAACGCTTTATAATCGCCACAGAAAGCGGTATTTTGTTTGAGATGCAGCGTGCATGTCCGGATAAGGAGTTTATTCCGGTGCCCCCCGAGGTGACGGAAGGGGTAGGTTGCAGTTGTAACGAGTGCGAATATATGCGGATGAATACCTTGGAGAAGTTGTACAATTGTCTTCTGAACGAAACGCCGGAAATGAAGGTCCAAAAAGAGACAGCCGAAAAAGCCGTCTCTTCGATTCAACGCATGTTACAGATGAGTTAAGAAATCCGACAGGCATTTTCGCCAGACGGGCCAGTCGTGACTGCCTTGGATTTCGATGTATTCGTGCGAATTACCGGCTTTGTTCATGCGCCGGTGAAAACGTTTACCATATGATTTAAAGATATCGTTGGTGCCTACGTATATATAATAGGACTGCGTAGGGTCTTGAGGCAGTTGTTTCTTATGCAGCACAGGTGAAAAAAGTCCTACGGTACGAATCTTATCCGGGCGGGTATTTGCTATATTGGCTGCTATCCGTGCCCCGTCTGAAAGCCCAGCCACGGCACAATATTCCGTCACGGAATAGGTGGTATCAATCATGGTCATTAAGTCACTGATGGCATATTCGAGTTTATGTTCGTGACTTAATTCCACATAGCGGATCACACATTTCCACCGGTTTCCATGTTTGAGAGGGCGTTGCTTTATAATCCATTTATTACAGTCCGGCATAACGAGTAGCATAGGCTGACAACGACCGTCCTGCATCATTTGGATAAGGGTATCGACCGCCCCACCTTTTTTTTGCCAGTCTCCTTCATATCCGTTGATTCCGTGCAGCAAATAGAGCACCGGAAGAGGATGATCCGCTTCCGGTATATAGATATCTACGCGTCGCTCTGTTTGCTCGTAATGACTATACCAAACCGTATGAATAATATCAGGCGGAGTGCTTGTAGGTTCGGCTGCTCTTACTGTCACGGACAGCAGGCATAGGAGTAATACGAGAATAGTTTTCATTCTTTTTTTCATCGATTGCTTTTTGGAACATCTCTATCAGCGCTTGTGCGCAGTCGGCAATCTCATACTGTTTCATCGATGCGGCATATAAGAATCCTGTCTCCCACCGTTCTTGCGGATGGTCGAACCAGTAGTCGATGCGTTCGGCAAGGACTTTGGCATCTCCGGCAGGATAGGTACTTCGTTCATCCAAGGCGTATGTAGCGGTACCCGAATAACGTGCGGTAGCGATGACCGGTACAACGGCTTGCTGCAGGGCTTCGGTGATACTCATTCCTTCCACTTCGACGAACGCACAATGTACCGCCAAGTCTGCTTTGGCTGCCAGTTGGCGCAATTGGTCCCGGTTATAAAATCCGACCGTAGGCAGGTACGTCACGACACCGTCTTGGTAGAGTCGGTTCGCCATCTTTGTATATTCCTCCAGTTTGGGTCCGCGACCGGCAATATGCAGCCGGATACGTTTGGCGTATTTACTCAGCCGGATGGCCTTAAAGAGCGTAGGTTGGTCTTTCTCAACGGCAGTACGACCGATATAGATGAGATCCAGCGGACGGTTTTTATCCAAATAATTAGCAGGCTGCATCGTCGGACGGATACATTGGTCCGGGATAACACCGTTGGAAAGGGTGAAACACTTTGCTTTCACATGATGACGTTCGAGGCGTTCGCGTACATTGTCCGTCGGACACTGAAGATAGGTATAATTATCATAGAACACACGGCACCAGTAGCGATAGAGCAGCTGACAAACTAGATTACCACCGGGGAACCCTAAGCAGTTATATACAATATTCTCCGGGTGCACGTGATACGTGCCTGTGATGGGTTTGCCTAGTTTGCGGGCGATATTCATTGCGGCGTGATGCAGAAAAAAGGTCTCTTCGAGGTGAATCACATCCGCCCAACGGATCGCCTCTTCGATGATCGGACCGTGCCAGTCGGCATAGGCGTAACCGAACGAATCCAACATCGGTTGCATCAACGGAAAATGAAATTTCTCCATCGGATATTCGGGTTGCGGTCCATCGGGATTCTCAAAGTTTTTTCCGGATAAAACCCGTACTTCCTGACCAGCTGCGCGCAGCGCTTCTACGGTTCTTCTGGCTGACTCGTCCAGTCCGTTTCCCTGACTGAAATAGCTGTTCACTACAAATAGAATTCTCATACTTTTACAATCGTTTTTTGTTAATCCGGCTGCAAAAGTACTGCTTTTCTATTAAATATACAAATCGTTAATAGAAATCGTAAATAAAAACCTAAAATCAGTCGTTAAATATGACTGATAGTAGTATTTATCTTAAAAATCGTACTTTAATTGTAAAATAATGGGTAAATGGTCTGAAAAACCATTCTGATAGGTTAATCCGTTGTAGGTTCGTTTGGGTTTCAGACCCAGGTATTTCTCATCGGTCTCTTGAATCCATTCGGCATCGTAGATTCGTGCGTTGGAAAGGCTGTCCAGAGCAGGGGATAGATAGAAATGATCCAAAAAAGACCAGCGTCCCTGGTACTTGTGCGTGCCCTCTCCTTTCATCTTTTTATCCGTTAATCCATACAACCGGATATCCTCGCTGTTCATATCGCCCATGACGACTATCTGTGCGTTTTTTTGTATCAGGAGAACCGAATCTACTGCGTTTTGCAGCACTTCTTTGGCAGCTTGTCGCTTCCATTCACTCTCTGCTTTTCCGCCTCGTTGGCTAGGTAAGTGACAGACAAAGAAATGAATCGTATCCCGTTTATCCACATGCGCGCAGACATATAGAATATCCCGCGTCTTCTGTTCCCCTAAATCAACCTGTATAGGTTGTGTACGGAGTGTGTCTATCCTGCTTTTCTTGTAGATCAGCGCGACATCAATCCCCCGTGGATCCAGGCTTTCGTAATGAACAAAACCGTACTCACCCTTTCGTAATGTATAGCACAACCGCTTGACGCAGAGCTCGTTCTCTACTTCCTGCAATCCGACCACATCTACTCCGTCCCACTCGCCGATATTGGTCAGCACGCGCGCGATATTGTCCACTTTTTTATAGTACCTTGTATAACTCCATCGACGTTCGCCTTCAGGAGTCCATTCGAGGTCATCCTTCAAACTATCGTGGGCAGGATGAAAGAGGTTTTCCACGTTGTAGTTGACGACGATGAGCAGTAGGATAGTGAGCAGACGCATATCACATCAGCATGTTTTGTGCACGTTTAAGTGCCGCGATGAATGCATCGATATCGTCTTTTTCGTTATAAAGACCGAACGACACCCGCACCGTGCCCGGTACGCCCATCGAATCGATCAGCGGCTCGGCACAATGATGACCCGTTCGGACAGCGATGCCTTGCTGGTCGAGTAAAGTACCTACGTCAAAGGGATGAACTGTACCTACATTGAAACTGATTACTCCTGCTTTGGGTTGCCCGGCGGCATACACCGTACAGCCTAAGTTCATTAACTGTTGCTCACAATATGCTGTCAGTTCGCGTTCGTGTGCCTCGATAGCTTCCCAGCCGATGGATTCGATATATTCGATGGCTTTTTGTAAGGCATACGACCCCACAAAATTCGGTGTTCCGGCTTCGAACTTATAGGGCAACTCATTGTAGGTCGTACCGCTCCAGCGAACATGATTGATCATCTCTCCGCCTCCTTCATGCGGTGGTAGTTTCTCTAACCATTCGCGCTTGCCGTACAGTACTCCAATACCTGTCGGACCGTATAGTTTATGGCCGGAGAAGACCATAAAATCGCAGTCCAACGCCTGTACATCCACCCGCATATGCGGTACGCTCTGCGCCCCATCGAGACATACCGGAATACCCCGCTCATGCGCCAGACGGATGATCTCCTCCACCGGTTGGATCGTACCCAATACATTGCTTATATGGGCTATACTGATCAGTTTGGTACGGTCGTTGAGAAGGGCCTTAAACGCCTCTATATCGAGCGATAAATCGGCTTTTAGGGGAATATGCCGCAGCACTGCTTTTTTGCGCTCACAGAGCATTTGCCAGGGCACGATATTCGAATGATGCTCCAGTCCGCTGACGATGATTTCATCGTTTTCATGGATATAAGCTTCTCCAAAAGAGAAGGCAAGGGCATTGATACTGTCCGTCGTACCTTTGGTGAACACGATCTCATCGCTGCTTTGTGCGTTGATAAACGCCGCTACTTGCTTACGTGCCTCTTCGTGGTGGGCGGTTGCTACCTGACTTAAGTGATGCACACCGCGGTGGATATTGCTGTTCCATCGACTGTACGCTTCCACGATCGCATCCAGTACCTGCTGAGGCTTCTGACTCGTCGCCGCATTGTCCAGATACACTAACGGCCGACCGTGAACGGTCTCATTCAATATCGGAAAATCTGCTCTATTCATAGTTATTTTTCAATTATTGATTTGTTTTGTTTTCTCTCCCAGTACGCACCATCTGATAACAGGAATTCGGCGTATTAGTTCTACTAACAGCGGCGACAACGTAAATACGGCAACCGTAAGCAATACGTACATCGCAACCGGAGGAAGCGTTGTATAAACCTTCATGCTATACCCCAAACCGGAGATGATTATATAGTGAACTACATAGATAGCAAAACTATTGCGGCACATGTAATCTGCAAACTTGGATTTCCGGTCATCAAAGCAGGCAGCGAACCATCCGATCATGGCAAGACACATCAGCCATCCATACACACAATTGAGTGGACTGCTTAGGTACACAGGAGTCGTGTTATCTTCACCGAAGGTAGTGATTAATAATGTTATACCGCTTGCTACGGCGCACACCATCAGTGGTATCCATCCTTTTCGTAATGACGTTAATACATTTTCATGCGAGAAGACAAAGTATCCGCTCAAAAAGAAAAGAAGATAAAAGAATGGTTTGTATCCGTTATAAAGACCGTCCAAACTTTCGGGGCGAGGGTTCATGATCAATGTTCGGGTACCTAACCAATACACTACGCCTAACAGGATAATTCCTGCCAAACCCATCTTCCCGCAAAGCGAGTAGAACCTGTCTTGTGCATCAACCTTCCGAACGAGCAGCAAAACCAGACTAAACAACCATAGATTCTGTATAAACCATAATGGTCCCGTACCGCTCAGTGACCACGCCACATACTTAATGATGCCCGGAGTGTCGGCAAGCATGTCTATTCCATTCGTATAACTAAGTGTATGCGTGTTGAAATAACCGGCGATCCATTGAAAAACAAATAATCCTATTGTAGCAGGCACTAATAACTTGCGGGTGCGACTTTTGAACCACTCTTTCTCTGAATGAGCATCCAATGCGTACCGGGCACTGATACCTGCTAGCAAGAACAAAAGAGGCATAAACCAAGGATAGAGCAGATACATGATTCCGTCTTGGTACTGAGGACCTCCGAAACCACCTATTCCGCCTACTACACCTTTGCCGTTATAATAGTAAATAACATGGTAAAAGAGTACCAACAGTACGGTCACCCAACGCAAATTATCTATCCAATGTTTTCGCATGTTTTCTTATGGTTTATAATAACTATCTTCCAGTATTTTTTGTGCGTCCGGTTCAGCCATCAGTTCCTGCAGGCTCACGGCTTCATTATGCGCCATATAACTCTCTGCAATACGCCAACCGAGCCATATACCGAGACGTCCCGGGGCTTCTTGGGACACTTCAGAAGTGAACGGTCCGTCGTTGAGGTAACTGGTCAGCACCAGACTCTCGGTCTTAAACAAGTCCCGTTTATCCATCACCAGATGCCAGATGGCCCGTTCGTTCTTCACGCACCAGTTCCATTGTTCCTTCTTCCATCCCATGATTTCATAGCCCGGCAATTGGTCAAAGATCTGCGATACCAGATACATGATCTTGCCGCGGTATAGCATCTGGTCCAAGAGTCGACTTTTGGTGCTGGTGTAGGGTAGGGTACGGAAGAGGTAGGCACTAACCACATCCACCGGGATACACTCCTTGCGCATGGTCTGTTTTTGGTACTCGTACACGACGCGGTTGTAGTACTCGTAGTTGCTCCCGAGATACATGTCCGCACCGATGCCCATCAACTCGTCTCCAAAATAAATAGGTGTCTGAAAACCGGAAATGAACAGGTACAAACTCGGTATTTCCGTCTCGGGATACAGATAACGGATCCGCGCAAAAGCGGTACTGAGTTCTTTTTCGATATCTTGGATATCCGCAAAGACCTCTTGCTCTTTGGTGTTCGTGGCTTTGAAGCCGTACACCGTATCGTTCAGGAACTCCGGTAGCGCTTTCTCCAAGTATGCCGTATCGGCACTCGGGATACCCAATATATCCTCCACCCACAGGGGCATGAACGTCGGGTACTCGTCGTACAAGACCCGAACATCCTCAGCTACCGTCGCCGCCTGTACGTTCATCAGCGCGTTGTCAAACCGCACGATCTCGATGTGCTGCGGCTCGAGGTCTTTTGCCCAATACGAACGTCCCTTCTGACAACTCGTCAGTGTCCCAAGAACGACTGCTATAAGGAGTAATTTTTTCATCCGATGATTCCGTCTTTGATTTCAATAACACAATCCGCGATGCCTGCCAATTCCTTGTCGTGCGTGACGAGCAGGATGGTCTGGTCGTATTGTTTGCGTAACTGCAGCAGCAGTTGGCTCAATTCTTTCTTATTCTGACTATCCAGACTGCCGGTCGGTTCATCGGCCAAGATAATGTCGGGACTCATCATCAGGGCACGCGCTGCGGCTACCCGTTGTTTCTCACCTCCGGACAGCGCATTCGGCTTATGGTTCATGCGGTCACCCAATCCTAAATCCGTCAGTAATTTCTCTGCCCGCGCTTTGTACGTCGTCTCTTTCTCCCGTGCGATCATCGCCGGGATACAGACATTCTCCAGGGCTGTGAACTCGGGTAATAACTGGTGAAACTGAAAGATGAATCCGATATGTTTGTTGCGGAAGGCTGCCAGGTCCTTGTCTTTCATGGCAAACACATCCGTACCGTCAATAAGCACCTCTCCTTTGGTCGGCCGGTCCAAGGTTCCGATGATCTGGAGTAGGGTAGTTTTACCTGCTCCGGACTTACCGATAATAGCCACGATTTCCCCTTTTTTAACTTCCAGATTAACTCCCTTCAGCACTTCCAAGGTACCGAACGATTTCCATATGTTTTTAACCTCAATCATATATCGCATCCAATTTTGCGCTGCAAAATTACTACAAAAAATCCAAATGTGCAAGATTTTTGTCAAAAATCTTATGTCTCACGCATCAATCCGCACAGGCCGATCAGTAAAACATAGTAAATTAGAACCATTCCGATGCTGACGGTAGCCGGCCACGTACTGCCCGGTAAGGCTTCAATCCATCCGACCGATTGGTTCATCAGCCAACTCAAACCGTACGTTATTTTGGTCCACCATATACCTATTATCGTTCCGCCCAACACGATACTGATCAAGCCGCATGGAACGAGGATGGTGACGATGGGTAAAACGACCAGATTGGTCAGCAGGAAATAGGTACTGACGTAGCCGAAATAGTACATTGTCAGCGGAAGGGTTCCTAACTGCGCTGCGATCGAGATGATGATAGTTGTGATTACCCATCGGGATACCCGATTAAGCTTCTTACCGCTCATGATTTTCTCGCCTTTTTTAGCGAACAGCACGATGGCTGCGGTGGCGGCAAAACTCAACTGAAAACCGACGCTAAACAGATCCAAAGGTCGCACTAACAGGATTAGTACCGCCGCGGCTCCGATGGTGTTCAGTGAGAAACTCTGCCGATAAAACACATGTCCTATTTCGACCAGCGTCACCATGACGACAGCACGAACGACCGAAGGGGTCAGTCCGGTCAGCCACGCGTACCCCCACATGACAGCGATCACAAAGAGACTGATACACCCTCTGCCCAATTGATTTTCATAGCGCGGTTTGATCCGTCCGCCCAGGGTCAGCAAGCCGATGATGAGGGCATAGATAATACCGGTGTGCAGACCACTCACCGCCAACACATGCGCCGCACCCGAAGCCTGAAAACGTCGTTTGATCTCCGGGTCCAGGTCTTCCTTATAGCCCAAGGTCAGTGCTCCGACGGTAGCTAACTCATCGGAGTTCAAACCCGCTTTTTGGAGACGTTGGTAGAGTCTTTTTTGCAACGGGATCGAGTAGGAGGATGCCGGTCGTACTTCATACCGATACACAAAAGCGGAGCCGATGATCCCTTGTCGCAACAGGTATTTTCGATAGTCGAATGTTCCGATCGAATCCGCATGCCGGATGCTCGTTCGGGCAATGATCGTATCTCCTGTATGCAACTCGTCCTTCAGACTGTCTCGGAGTATATACACATATACTTTTCCACCGTACGTCTGTGCTTCGTAGCGCTCACAACGAGTCGTATGTTTGCTCTCGCTGCTCACCACAAACGTATGTACGCATAGGCTGTCGTACACCGCACGCTCCTCCGGATACAGCACGCCCGTTCGCTCACCAAACAATATTGCCACCACCAGCGGTAGCAGCAATAACACCATCGGATAGGCACGGATTCTATCGCGTAGTCGACTTATTTGTTCTCTTTTATCCACGTAATTGCTCTTTCGATGATATCGTCTTGGTCCGTGCTTTTCATCGTGATAAGAATATCCGGTTCGATACCCTGTTCGATATCTTTCTTATCGCGGTCATACATACGTACGCTGGAAAAACGTACCATCCATCCGCAAGGAATCTCATAACTCATCGGCATGCCTCCTCCACCCCCGCTGATGCCTCCTATGAGCGCTGTATGAGGTGCGTATCGCATGATACTGACAAAGAAATTAGCGGCTGAATAGGAACGGCGGTTACATAACACGGCTACCGGTCTGAGCCATTTGACGGAAGAAAGGGCCGTATCCACATTCATGGCTTCCAGTTCCGAAAAATCATGATGTCCGGTTCCGGTCTTATGCTGCCAGTATCCTACGGTCTGATTGTCCGTGAAGAAAGGAGCTGCCAGTTTATACGCGTTATTCAGGTCTCCGCCGCCGTTATTACGTACATCGATGATCAGACCTTTGCAGTCCTTGAAGGTGGTGAAGATCCAGTAGAGGTTAGCGGAGCTTATACTGCTGGAAAAACTGGGGTAATAGATGTAACCTACCTTACCGCTATCGATCGTGCAGTAATAGAGTCCGCCTGCGATGCGGTAATCGTGCAGATAGAGCGCTTGAAGGGTAGCGTTGTAATTGGCAGGAAAAGAGTCGTACCATGCGGTGTTGTAACTGCGATCGAAGGACGAATAGAGATTCACATGTCCGTCTCGCAGCGAATCCAACATGCCGGCACAGAGATCAAAAAGTGCCATTTGGTCACCTTTCTTAAGCGATTGGGCTTTCTCTATATACTCATCGTGAATAGCCGACCAGTTGATACCTTTGTTCTCTACGTAACAGTAACGGGTGTCGATGATTTGCCATAACGCCTCGATATTCTCCTCGGGGTCCATGGAGAAAGTCATCTCTTCTTTGGAGCGGCAGGAAGTCAGCAGGCTGACGACCGTCATGAGATATAGAAAGGTACGTCGTATGTTCATAAGCGAGCGTTTGCGCGGATTCTGTATTTCCATAAACACCCAACTACGATGCGCATCTCGTTGTGACTGAAATGCAGGTCTTTGGTGCCGTAATTCATCCACTCATGTTCAGCTCCGATGCGCCAGGTAGAGTGGGGGAACTGCATATCGAGTGATAGTTGGTGCTTGATCGTGTTGTGGGTCCAGTGTCCCGAACAGCGAGGCTGACCCGGTACGCCTTGGGTGATCTCGTAGTAGGACTCCCAGTATTCGGGCAGGTAGTCAAATCCGATGAGGTTCGTGCGGATCAGGTAACTGAGTCGGTAGCTGGTCTTTTTGCCGTAGAAAGACCAACTGATTCCGCTCATCGCCATCACGTCGATGGCGGCATCGAAAGAGACCATCTTATTGACATTACTGGCTTGCTCGCGGACACTGAAATAGACATCCAGATACGGTCCTAAATGTACACGCAAGCGGTCATCGAGCCATTTCCATTCATAGAAAGCACCCCATCCGGCCGCGAGTTGTACACCCATATAGCGGTTCGTATGGGCGCGGTTGTAATAATTCGTCAGACCTATATCGGCACGTCCCACATGCGCCCAGTTGGCAGGTGCATGACGAAAGGCTTGCCACCATTCGTTTCCCAGACCGTAGCACATCCCCGAATACCCCATCGGACTGAGATAGGTGTCTAACTGGTATCCGGTACCTACTTTGATTTTCAGGATGTTTTCATGCTCCACACTCTCCTGCGCCATCAAAAGCACCGGAAAGAGCAGCATAAGTCCTATGAAAATCTTCCTTTTCAAATCTTCAATCTTCTATCGTTACCAATCGGTCTCCATTCTCTTGCGGAACGATGTGGATATAGACGGTGTCTTCGGGCAGGAGAGAGGAGATGATGTCCGGCCATTCTACGAAACAGTAGTTACCGGAGTACAGGTATTCCTCTGCACCGAAATCCAAGGCTTCCCGGATGTCCTTGAGGCGGTAGCAGTCAAAATGGTATACTTCACCTTGGTACGGTTGTTCAACGTCGTACACATTGACGATGGCAAAAGTCGGACTGTTGACGATATCCGTTGTACCCATCTCTTCCACCAGTTGCTTGATGAACGTTGTCTTACCGGCCCCCATCTGTCCGTCGAAAGCAAACACGCGATGAGGCTCGCATACTCGGAGAATCTCCAACGCACTCACCTGTTCGCCTTGCTCATTGAGGAGCACAAGGTCCGAATTTTCATGTTTTTTTATCGTATAAGTTCTCATGTTCTTGCTTTTCATTTAATTCTCAGCGCGTTATTTGGGACTGAAAATATTCATAAACGACTGTCCCTGAGCGTTTTCCGAGTAATTCTTGCAGTTCTTCTTCTTTCGCTGTTCTAGCGCGTTTCACGGAGCCGAAATGGGTTAAAATTTTCTGTTTAGCCACCGGTCCTACGCCTCTAATTTCATCTAACTCACTGTGAATAAATGATTTAGAGCGTTTTTGCTTGTGATAACTAATCGCAAACCGGTGTACCTCGTCCTGTATGCTCGTTAAAAGACGGAACACTTCGCTAGTCACCGGCATCGAGATCTCCGATGGAGGAAAACCATACAGCAGTGTCTGCGTCCGGTGCTTGTCGTTTTTCTTCAAACCGGCAATAGGAATCTGTAATCCGAGTTGATCTACGACCGCTTCCCGTATCGCATGCATCTGACCGATACCTCCGTCGGCGATGATCAGATCCGGCATTTGTCCGTTGGAATCGAGTAGATGTTGATATCTCCTGCGTACGACCTCGCGCATGCTGGCATAGTCATCTGCTCCTTCAACTGTCTTGATCTCAAACCGTTTGTAGTCACTCTTGCTGGGTTTAGCCATCCGATATACCACGCATCCGGCAACGGCATTGGTGCCTTGTATATTGGAGTTATCGAAGCAATCGATCCAGCGAGGCAGCGTAGGTAGGTTCATCATCTTCTGTAACTCCGTTAAGATCCGCACCCCTCGTTGCTCGGGATTAAGTTTGTCTTCCTGTTTGAGCCGGTCCAGTTTGTATTGTTTGACATTCTGCATCGCGAGATCGAGTAGTTTCTTCTTGTCTCCGCTGATATCAATATGCACATGCAGCGAATCATCAAAAACATCCGGAATGAACGGAACTATTACGTCCTTTGTGTCACTCTCTAATTGCTGTCTCAGCTCCATCATTCCTATCGCCAACAACTCCTCTTTCTCTTCCTCCATCTTACGTAGATACTCGATCGTCTGCCCCTGTACGATACAACCCTTATGTACATGCAGCATGGAGATATATACCCGGTCATCCTGTTCGTCGTACCCGAACACATCCGTATCTTTGGCCGATGAATTCGTGATAATGTTCTTACTCTTGAATTGCTCCAACAGTTCGATTTTGCGTTTGATATCTGCTGCTTCTTCAAATCGAAGTTCTGCCGATTTCATCAGCATTTCCTGTTCTAACTGATGTCCGATCTCATGGGCATCGCCCTTAATCAGCTTCCGCGCTTGATCAATCCATCTTGTGTATTCCTCTTTTCCTCTTCCTTCACAGATACCGCAGCAACTATGGAGATGGTATTTTAAACACACGCGTGTCTTCTTTTTCTCGATGGAATCGGGTGAAATTGGAATATTACATGTTCGAATCGGATAGAGTTTATGAATCAACTCCAATACCGTATCTACCGTATAGCCAAAACTATAGGGACCGTAGTATTCCCCGATCTTTTTATTAATCGTACGTGTTTTGAATATTCTCGGGAAGGCTTCGCGTGTGATGCAGATAGATGGATAACTCTTGCCATCCTTTAGCAGGATATTGTACTTGGGCTGATATTGCTTAATGAGATTGTTCTCTAATAAGAACGCATCTTGCTCGCTCTCTACCACTACGTAGCGTATATCGGCTATATGCGCAACGAGTTGTCTGGTCTTGGAGGAAGAATGATCTTTGTTAAAATAACTATTGACTCTTCGGTGCAGGTTCTTTGCTTTCCCTACATAGATAATATGCCCTTCCTTATCAAAGTATTGGTACACACCCGGACTATCGGGTATGCGCTTTAACAGCAGATTAATATGATCGTTAGATCCTTTCACCTATAACTCTTCACCTTTATTTTACTCGTCCACTTCAATCCCGAAGAGGCAATCGATGTCTTCTGCTTTTCCTTCCAAATACTTACGGCCGTTCATTCCTTCCAACTCAAAGATGCAATTGACATAAATCTTCTTTACCCCTAATTTCTTTACCAGGTTGATAGCTGCCTCCATCGATCCGCCGGTGGCAAGAATGTCATCGTGAACAAGTACGATATCGTCCGGACCTAATGCATCTTTATGAATTTGAATCGTGTCATCGCCGTACTCCTTGGCATAAGTGACCGATACCGTTTCTGCCGGCAATTTGTTGTGCTTGCGGATAGGCACAAATCCTGCACCTATCTCGATAGCTACGGCAGGAGCAAGGATAAAACCGCGAGACTCAATACCTACTACTTGGGTGATACCTTTGTCTTTGTATCGCACCACAATCTCGTCACGCATCCATTTTAGGCACTCCGGTTTGGCGAGCGCTGTAGTAATGTCTTTAAATTGTATGCCCGGAATAGGAAAATCAGGCACATTACGAATCGCATTTTTTACTTCTTCTGCATTCATATAGTTTGAGTTTTTTTATGTTTGTTCCACGTGAAACATTTTATATTAGTTTGCAATGCAAACTAAAAAGTATGATTTACCGGCCCATTAGTACCAATAATACACTTACATCATTTGGACTTACACCCGGGATACGTTGGGCTTCTCCGATGGATTTCGGACGGATGCGACTGAGTTTTTGGCGTGCTTCCGTGCTTAGACTTTGTACCTCGTCGTAGTTGAATCCGTCCGGAATACGGATCTGGTCCAGACGTTGTAGTTTGGCTGCTTCCATCTGCTCGCGTTTGATGTAACCGGCGTATTTAATCTGAATCTCACAGCTTTCTACCACCTCATCCGATAGATCGGTCATTCTTTGTTTGAGTTCCGGTATAACTTCCGCCAGATTCTTGATGCTAATCTGTGGACGTAAAATCAGATCACTCATTTTGGTGCCTTCATGCAACGCACTGCTGCCTATTTGTTCCAACCATCCGTCTATCGTTCCTTTGCGCACGGTAGTGGACTGCAAATAACCGATGAAATCGGCGCAATCTGTTTGTTTTTGTTGTAACAGATGGTATCGTGATGAGTCCGCCAGCCCCATCTCGTAGCTGCGTTGAGTAAGACGTTCGTCGGCGTTGTCCTGACGTAACAAGATGCGGTACTCGGCACGAGAAGTGAACATACGGTAGGGCTCATCCACACCTTTGTTAACCAGGTCATCTATCAGCACACCGATATAACTCTCGTTGCGTCCCATGGTGAAAGGAGTGCCTCCATGTACGTTTATATGTGCGTTTACGCCAGCTACCAGACCTTGTCCGGCCGCTTCCTCGTATCCGGTTGTGCCGTTGATCTGTCCGGCAAAAAACAGATTTTCAATCTGTTTGGTTTCTAAGGTGTGGTGCAGTTGGGTCGGATCAAAGAAATCGTACTCAATGGCGTAACCGGGGCGATAAAGCACCACATGCTCCAATCCCTTGATAGTCCGCAGTCCGGCTAACTGTACCTGCCAGGGAAGACTGCTGGAGAAGCCGTTTACGTAATACTCATTGCTATCCACTCCTTCCGGTTCCAGGAAGATTTGGTGCGCATCTTTGTCTGCAAACGTGACGATCTTGGTCTCGATACTCGGACAATAACGCGGACCGATACTCTGTATTTGTCCGTTGAATAGGGGAGAATCTGCCAGTCCTGCACGTAAGGCTTCGTGCGTGGAGGGGTTGGTGTAAGTGATCCAACAAGGCATCTGTTTGAGTTTGCGACGAACGGTGTTTAGGTAACTAAACTGATGCCAGTCGTTGTCGCCATCTTGACGAATAAGTGCGTTGAAATCGATAGACCTTGCATCTATACGTGCAGGCGTACCGGTTTTCATACGGCTTGCTTTGAAACCCAACTCTACCAACTGCTCCGTGATGCCGTAGGATGCGGGTTCAGAGATACGTCCACCCTTCACTTGGGTCTTACCGCAGTGCATCAGTCCATTAAGGAAAGTGCCGTTGGTCAATACAACCGCTTGTGATTCCATCTCGATGCCTAACATCGTGCGTACGCCACATACCTTATTATCTTTGATAATAAGACTCGTCACGATATCTTGCCAAATATGGAGATTCTCAGTGCTGCTCAGTACCTTTATCCATTCCTCAATAAACCGCTTGCGGTCACTCTGACTGCGCGGACTCCACATAGCCGGTCCTTTGCTTTGGTTTAACATTCTGAACTGGATGGCACTGCGGTCGGTCACGATACCCATCTGTCCTCCGAGGGCATCGATCTCCCGCACGATCTGTCCTTTGGCGATACCGCCTACCGCCGGATTGCAACTCATCTGGGCAATCTTGTTCATGTCCATGGTGATCAACAGCGTCTTACTACCCATCCGGGCAGCCGCACTCGCCGCTTCACATCCGGCATGACCGGCACCGACTACTATTACGTCGTATCTAAAATCCATATTTATTTGCGTCTTGTTCCTATTGTTTTATTGCGATGTCCCCATGTGCTTTGACCGTTAAAAAAACCTTTATTCACTGCTTTCAAGGTCGGTCGAAAAGCATTCTCCATATGGCAGCGATAGGTGATCTCTTGGGTCTGAGGGTCCACTACGATACCGATAATATCAAACCGTAAGGACTTGTCCGATTTGCGGTGTTTGACGTACGCGTTACCGGCTGCAATCATACGTCTTTTTTTGTTTTCATCCACAAATTCTTCCGGTCGTATATCGCCATAAAAGGTCGTGCGTGCTTTCACTTCCGCAAAAACAATCTCGCGCTTGCTCTCGGCAATCAGATCGATCTCCAGATGACCCATGCGCCAGTTATGCTCCAGGACCTTAAAGCCTTTTTTCTCCAGCATCCTGGTGGCTTCCGCTTCACCGATGATTCCTATGGGATTGGTAACAAAAGCCATATTTATCTCAGTTGTTCCATTCGGGCTGCATCCAGCCGTAAGAGGATAAAGAGCAGCATTGTGAATCCCCACAGCGAACTACCTCCGTAACTGAAGAACGGTAGCGGAATACCGATCACCGGCAATAAGCCTAATACCATTCCTACATTGATGGTCAAATGGAAAAGGAAGATACTGGCTACGGCGTATGCGTAGATCTGAGTAGAGGTGTTACGTTGTCGTTCGGCGATCTCGATGAGGCGTAGAATGAAGAACAGGTACACCAGTAAAACACCGATGGAACCGACAAAACCCCACTCTTCCCCCACGGTACAGAAGATAAAATCCGTATCTTGTTCGGGCACGAACTGCAGTTTGGTTTGGGTGCCGTTGAGGTATCCTTTTCCGAAGAACCGTCCCGAACCGATGGCGATACGAGCCTGATTAACATTATATCCCGCCCCGGCCGGATCTTCTTTCATACCCAGCAGCACTTCGATACGGATACGTTGGTGCGGTTGGAGCACTTTGGTGAACACAAAGTCGCAGGCCTGCGTGTACCCGATGCAGAAGAGACTGAAGAGGGCAACAAGCAGCAGCATGTATTTGCGCCAGTAAACACTGATCACAACGGTATAAATAGCGAGTGCCATCACGATGCCGACCGAGATCCACCCAAACGGCATAGTCACCCATATATTGAGAATCAGACAGATGCCGTAGATAAGCGTCACACTACCGATGAGGATGAGTGCCTGCCACCGCATCCGTTGTTCTTTGCAAACAAAATAAATCTCCACGGCCGTTAACAGCAGCATACAACTCAGCATACCTACACTACCGCTTCCGAGGGGTAAGGCGATGCCACCGAAACGGATACTGAGAATAAAGAGTGCCACCGCAGCCACGCACATCCAGAGTATATAGCCGCTCATTCCCTGACGGTAGAAAACCAGCAGGAAAGCAGCAAAGACGAGTGCCGAACCGGTCTCTTTTTGGAGAATCATGATGATGAGCGCCGGTACACCGATGAGGGCAAAAGGTACGATCAAATCGCGCCAAGTTCGTATTTTGTAATCATAGCGCCCCATGTATTTGGCGACGGCTAAAGCCACGATACACTTGGCGAACTCCGCCGGTTGCAGACTGACCGGACCCAAGGAGATCCAACTCATCGAACCTTTGATATCATGCGCCAGAAAAGGAGTAGCCAATAGTAATAGGAGCATCGCGCCGTAGGCGAAATAGGTTAAGACATCATAGGTCTTATAGTCGATAAGCAGCAGGACGATACCCATCAGCAGCGAACCCATGATCCAGGTGAACTGCTTACCGGCGCGGTTGGAGAAATCAAAGATACTGGTCTGATCAAAGGTGTAGCTGGCACCGTAAATATTGAGCCAGCCGAAAACGACCAGTAGTAGGAAGACACCGATGGTGATCCAATCCACGTTTTGCCATATGTTACCACTTCTTGACGCTCTCATTGAGTACGGCTTCTCCTATACGTTTGCGTAAATCTTTGCGTTTGACCTCTCCGGTCAGGTATTGCTCTATCATCATCGTTGCCACCGGACATGCCCAGGTAGCACCGAATCCGGCATTCTCTACCACCACGGCTACTGCTATCTGCGGATCCTCCACCGGTGCAAAACCGATGAAGATCGCGTGATCGCGTCCATGCGGGTTCTGTACGGTGCCTGTTTTGCCGGCCATATGGAGCGTGTCCACGGCATAATGACGACCGGTACCGTAGATCATCACACGACTCATACCCTCTTTCACCACCTCGAAATGTTGCTTGTGAATATCCAGATTGTGCCGATGAATCCGCATGGAATCGTGTTTATTGAGGTGCGGGGAGATATAATATCCCTCGTTGGCAATCGTAGCAGCCTGATTCGCTAACTGCAGCGGAGTAACGAGCACCTCTCCTTGTCCGATACTGAGCGATCGGATCGTGATGGCTTTCCAACCGGTTTTACCGTAGAACTTGTCAAACAGTTTGGTACTAGGGATACTACCGGACGATTGCTCGGCTAAATCGGTATCTGTGAATTTCTGACCCAAACCGAACTGCATCACTGCGTCGCGCCATAACTCGTAGCGGTGCCGGAAATTTTCGTTGTCCTTGCCGTATCCGTCCATCTGTAATAGGTCACGGAAAGCGCACCAGAAATAGGGGTTACAACTCTGCTCAATCGCTCTGTCGAGTGCTACCGGTGAACCGTGGTGGTGCGTACATTTGATAGGTGTACTGCCCGGTCCGGAACAGGGATAGAGGGTGTTCGGCGTGATAGCGCCTTGCTCCAGACATACCAACGATTGGATGGTTTTGAACGTCGATCCGGGTGGGTACATCGCTTGTGTAGCGCGGTTCATCAGCGGCTTGGTAGGATCGTGCAGGAGCTTGTTGTAGTTCTTACTGCGCTCTTTGCCCACCAGCACTTTGGGGTTCCAACTCGGGTTAGAGACGAGTGCCAGAATCTCCCCCGTTTTGGGTTCGATGGCTACAGCACTACCGATTTTACCGGCTAACAACTCTTCTGCCAGCAGTTGCAAACGGATATCAAGCGTCGTGTACAGATCCGTACCGGCTTTGGCGGTTCGGTTCAGTTCGCCATCCTGGTAGCTGCCTTGGATACGTCCACGTACGTCTCGCATCAGTACCTCTACCCCTTTCTCACCTCGCAGTTGTTGTTCGTAGGTACGTTCCAGTCCGTCCCGCCCGGAGTAGTCGCCACGTGCATAATAATCATCGCGATCGATATCGTTTTGGTTCACTTCTCCTACCGAACCGAGTACATGGGCTGCGGCTTTGTACGTGTAATCACGTAAGGTGCGTTTCTGAATATCCACACCCGGAAAGAGAAAGAACTCTTCTTGCAGGGTAGCGATGTCTTCTTTCTTGAGCTGACTCATGAACACCTGCGGGGTCCAGCGGGAATAGCCGCGGTTCTTACGACGGTCTTTGATCTCCGATATGCGTTCGTCGAACTCCGCCCGACTGATCTGCAGACATTGACAGAAAGCCGTCGTGTCCCAATCTTTACTCATATCGCGCATGGTCATGGTCACTTCGTAGATGGGCTGATTGAAGACAAGCAACTCTCCGTTGCGGTCATAGATCAGACCGCGGGAGGGATAGATGATATGTTTGACCAGTGCATTATTGTCCGCCTGGTCTTTGGTCGATTGATCAATGATCTGCAGATAAAACAACCGCGTTATATACACCAAAACGATCAACACGGCGATGCCGCTGATCACATACCGGCGTCTATAGTACTGGTCGTTAATCATCTGTATCTAAGCAGGTTATAACCAATAATAACCGCGATCGTAATGAGGCTGCTCACGAAGGTCTCCAATAGCACAAATCCGATGTGATCCCAACACCATGCCGCTAAACTGAAGACCATCATATGGTGTATCAACACCAGGATAACTGCATATTTGATGAACGCCTCCATACCGATGGCCCGCAGGCTGATTTGTTCGTTGAGGCGGTCTTTGTCGTTCACGATGACTCCAATCAAATAAGGACGGATGAACATGATCAAGGTACAAGCGGCCATATGGACTCCCAAGGTATTGCTGAAGATATCCATGATCACTCCCGCAACCGCACCAATAAGCATATCTACACTATGCGTAAGGGTGATCGGCATCATCAGCAGGCATAGTACATAGATGTACGGATGGCATGCCCCCCATAGTTGCAGCTGGTCAAACAGCAATACTTGCAGTAGCATCACCAGCACATAGCGTCCGAGTTGTTTAGTCCAATCCATCCGTCAGTTCCTCCAATTCGTTTTGATGCATGTTGTTCACCACCTCTACGTATTTCAATCGTTTGAAATTGGTACTGAGTCGTACCCGTATCGTATGGTATGAATCACCCTCCTTCAGAACACTGTTTTCTACGATTCCAACGGGAATTCCTTCGGGGAAAACCGGACTCAAACCGCTGGTAACAATCGTATCTCCCGGGTTCACCACCATATGAGCTGCTACATCTGCCAAAAAAGCAAAACGACTGTCTTTCCCGTCCCATTGTAAGGTGCCGATATACCCGTTTTTGGTAAACCGACAACTGAGGTTCGTCCGGGTGTTGATGATCGGCAATACGACGCTGTAGTTCCGTCCTACGGTCCGTACTATACCGACGGCTCCATCCGCATTCCGGATTCCCTGACCCTTTTGGATACCGTCTTTGCTTCCCCGATTGATGGTGAGGTAGTTATGCAGACGGTCGGTAGTCATTTGTACCACTTTGGCATCTTGATACCGGAACGCACTCATATCACGGGTCGAATCCAGTGCATTGATTTGATTGCGTAACGCTACGTTCTCTGCCACTAATTGCTCGTTCTGGCTACGGAGACTGAAATATCCCCGTATGTCACTGATGACGGCATTCTGCCATGCGACCACCTCGTTCGCCGTACTGAGCATACTGCTGCGCGGGTAGATACTGTTCATGCTGATAAGCAAAAATGCAGCAACTTCCAGGATGATAAATACCAGGAAGTTGCTATATCGCAGTAGTATTTTGAGTAGCGTCTGCATAGGAGACTACAACCGGTTAGCGAAGCAGGAAGCCGAAGTTATTGACATTCTTCAGCGCTACACCCGTTCCGCGTGCTACAGAGTGCAAAGGATCGTCCGCTACGTGGAACTCAATCGTGATCTTATCGGTTAGACGACGTGCCAAACCGTGCAGCAGCGCACCACCACCGGTCAGGTAGATACCGCGTTTTACGATATCCGAGTACAACTCCGGAGGCGTGGTTTCCAGTGCCTGCAGGATAGCGCCCTCAATTTTGGATACACTCTTCTCCAGGCAGTGCGCGATCTCCTGATAGCTGACAGGAACGGACATCGGCAGGGCTGTCACTTTATTCGGACCGACTACAATGAAATCTTCCGGTGCGTCTTCCAGTTCCGGCAGCGCCGAACCGACTTGGATCTTAATACGCTCTGCCGTCGGCTCGTCGATACGCAGGTTATGCATACGACCCATGTACTCGATGATGTCCTGGTTGAAGTCATCACCGGCAATCTTGATGGATTTGTTACTTACGATACCACCCAGCGAGATCACGGCAATCTCCGTCGTACCACCACCGATATCAACGATCATGCAGCCCTCCGGACTCTCTACGTCCAGACCGATACCGATCGCTGCGGCCATCGGCTCGTAGATCATGTAGATGTCACGACCACCGGCATGCTCCGAACTGTCACGTACGGCACGGATCTCCACTTCGGTCGAACCCGAAGGAATACAAACGACCATGCGGATGGAAGGGGTGAACAGGCGCGCCTGCTTCGGAATCATCTTGATCATTCCACGGATCATCATCTCGCAGGCATAGAAGTCAGCAATAACGCCATCGCGCAGCGGACGGACGGTACGGATCATCGATCCACCCTTACCGATCATCTGTTGCGCCTTGCGACCAACAGCAACCATCTTGTTGTCCGCCATCGAAATTGCCACTACCGATGGCTCGTCCACCACGATCTTATCATCACACATGATGATGGTGTTCGCCGTTCCCAAGTCAATAGCAATTTCCTGTGTAAAAGAAAAAAGTCCCATGTTTATATCTAATTTTATTCAATTTCGCACCAAAATGTTTCCGAAATGAGGTAGAATCCGGAAAATTGCGCAAAGTTACAACTTTTTTTTCATATATGCAAGCGCGCGCGTTTTTTTTTAATTTTTTTTATAAAAAGTGTAATCGCCAAAATGGCACAAAAAAAGAGGATAACTTTTTGTCGTTATCCCCTCTGCGCTCCCTCTAGGACTTGAACCTAGGACCCCCTGATTAACAGTCAGATGCTCTAACCGACTGAGCTAAGGAAGCGAAATCGGCTGCAAAAGTACTGCTTTTTTTTTATATGTGCAAGTTTTTTTCAAAAAAAATTCGTATCTTTGCAAAGTTTTTTGAAATTTAACCCCATTTTGGGCAAAAAAATACGAAAAAATGAAAAAAATACTTGGTTTAGGCAACGCTTTGACAGACATCTTGCTCCAGGTGAGCGAGGACGATTTGCGTGAACTTGGTTTTCCGAAAGGAAGTATGAATCTCATTTCCCGTGAGCAGGCGGAGCAGATTCAGTATCGTTTTCTTTCCGTACGAAAAAGAATGGTTGCCGGTGGTTCTGCGTCCAACACGATTAACTGCATCGCTTCGTTGGGTGGTAAAGCGGCGTTCATCGGTAAGATCGGAAACGATGAGGTGGGTGATTTCTACCGCGAGGACATGATCAAGAACGGCGTCAAACCGATTTTGCTCTTGTCGCAGACCTCGATGTCCGGTTTCTCTATCGTGCTGGTAACGCCCGACGGTGAACGTACATTTGCTACCTATCTGGGTGCCGCTGCAGAGCTCTGCGCCGATGATATCCAGAAAGATGCGTTTAACGGCTACGACATTTTCCATATTGAGGGCTACCTCGTGCAGAACCATGAGTTGCTGGAGAAAGCCATCCGTCTGGCCAAGGAAGCCGGCTGTATGGTTTCGCTCGATCTGGCGTCGTACAATGTGATCAACGAGAATCATGCCTTCCTCAAGGACCTCGTCAAACAGTATGTCGATATCGTCTTTGCCAATGAGGATGAGTCCTTTGCCTATACCCATCTCAATCCCGAAGAGTCGGTGCAGATGATAGCCGAGCAATGCGACATCGCCGTAGTGAAAGTAGGTAAGAACGGTTCGTACGTGCAGCAGGGCAGCAAACGGCATCATATTGGTGCTATCACCACCTCTTGTACGGACTCTACCGGTGCCGGTGACTATTTCGCCGGGGGATTCTTGCATGCGCTCAGCGACGGCTTCGATATCCGCCGTTGTGCCGAGATAGGAACGATTGCAGCCGGTCGCGTGGTCGAGGTGGTAGGTACCAAACTGCCGGACGATAACTGGGAAGAGATTCGCCGTATATGCGCCCTTTACCGTGGTTTTATGCAGAAATATGATAAGGAGTAAGTTATGAAATATATTATCAGACCCTTTTATTGGCTCTATCAGTACCTGATTGCTTGGCCGATCTTATTGGTACTGACGATGTTCACGGCCATTTTTACGGTATGTACGGTGCATTGGCGTAATGCTGAGTTTGTGCATAAGGTGCAACAGTTCTGGTCGCGCTCTTTCTTCTGGCTGATGTTTTTGCCGGTTTCTGTCGATGGAATCGAGCATATTCAGCCCGGGCAGAGTTATGTTTTTGTAGCGAATCACCAGTCGATGTTCGACGTGTGGCTCGTGTACGGATGGCTGCCGGTCGTCTTCAAATGGTTGATGAAAGCGGAGTTGCGTAAGGTGCCGTTTGTCGGAACGGGATGCAAGGCTGCCGGACATATTTTTGTGGACCGTCGGAATGCCAAAGCAGCCATGGAGAGCCTGCAGGAAGTGGAGAAACAACTGGTGAACGGTGTAAGTACGGTCATCTTCCCGGAAGGTACCCGTTCGCTCAACGGCGAAGTAGGACGCTTCAAACGCGGGGCGTTCCAGATAGCGTGGGATCTCGGTCTGCCGGTCATACCGCTCTCGCTGGACGGATGTTTTGAGGTACTGCCGAAAGGTAAACTTTTCGTGCATCGGCATCCGGTGCATATGCATATCGGTGAGGCCATTGATCTGAAGCAGTTTAGCGAGCCGAATGAGGCCATCGAGGCCGTACGAAATGCAGTGATAAATGGCAGAATGGCTAAATGATGAAATAAATGACCAAATGGTAAATGACAAAATCGTAAATAATACTATGTTTTCCGATCCGAAAGACTGTCTTTATTGCACCAACAATGAGACCTTGCACAATTTGATGATTGAGATCGCGCACCTGCGCGTGTCGCGCGCTTTTTTATTTAAAGAGCAAAGCTACCACGGCCGTTGCCTGGTAGCGTACGATAAGCACGTGAACGACCTCAATGAGTTATCCGATGAGCAACGCAATCTCTTCATGGCCGATGTGGCGGATGTGACACGCGCTATGCAGAAGTTGTTTAATCCGGAGAAGATCAACTACGGAGCGTATTCCGATAAGCTGAGTCACCTCCATTTCCACTTGGCTCCCAAGTATGTCGATGGTCCTGACTACGGCGGTACGTTCCAGATGAACCCCGGTAAGGTCTACTTGTCCGACGCCGAGTATGACGAGATGGTAGAAGCGCTGCGTAATGCTCTTTCGTGACATCATAGGACAAGAAGAGGTGAAGCGCCAGTTGCGTGCTTCGGTGCGTGAGGGTCGTATCCCCCATGCACAGCTTTTTGCGGGCATATCGGGTATCGGTAAGTTACAACTGGCCCTCGCTTATGCGCAATACCTCAACTGTCCTAACCGCACCGAAGAGGATAGCTGCGGTGTCTGTCCTACCTGCTTGCAGCATCAGCACTTGCAGCATCCGGACCTGCATTTCGCCTTCCCGATCGTCAAGACCGATACCGGCGATACCTGCAATGATTTTCTCGATCCCTGGCGGCAGCTCATCCTCAATAAGCATTATTTCGACTTGGACGACTGGCATGAGGCTTTGGGCGTGGAGAACAAGCAGTCGATGATCTATGAGAAAGAGAGCGGGGAGATCCTTCGTAAACTCAGTCTCAAGGCCTACGGAGAAGGCTATAAGGTCATGATCATCTGGCAGCCGGAGAAGATGAATGCCACTTCCGCCAATAAGCTGCTGAAGATTCTGGAGGAACCGGCTCCGCGGACGGTCTTTTTGATGGTATCCGAGCATCCGGAGCAACTCCTATCCACCATCCTGTCCCGCGTGCAGACCATACAGGTCCCCCGGCTGGAGACCGAGACGATTGCATCTGAACTGCAACGTCGGGGCATCACCGGAACGCAAGCCACGGATATTGCACGATTGGCGAACGGCAGTTGGCTGGCGGCACTCAAAAAAGCCGATGAAACCGAAGAAAATCAACAGGAGCTGCGTGATTTCATCGCGCTTTTCCGGGATGCGTACACGGTAGGCGTCTTGAAGGACCCGCAAAAGAAATACGACTCGCTCAAGCGCCTGCGTCAGTGGTCGATCGATATAGCGGGTATTGGACGAGAGAAACAGAAACATTTTCTGCAGTATGCCCAACAGCAGGTGCGGGAGAACTATATCCGGAATATGAACAATCCGGAACTCAATTACCAGATGGAAGCGGAGCGGGATTTCTCCGTTAAATTCGCGCCTTTTATCCATGAAGGGAATGTAGAAGGTATTATGAACCAACTCGATCTCGCCGAGCGGCAGATAGAGCAAAACGGCAACGCGAAGATGATTTTCTTCGATCTTTGCCTCCAAATGATTGTGTTAATTAAGAAACAAAAGATATGAAACATTTTACAACCGGCAATGAGCATACGGAATTAGGAGCCGCAGCGACCAAGCGCAACTCAGCGCATATGTTACCTGTGAGCGATTGGTTGAGTGACCTGCCGGAGAATACGAAGTTGACGGACCTCATAGAGGTACAATTCAAGAATACACGCAAAGGCTATTTCCATAACAGCCAGAGTCTGCCTTTGGAGAAGGGAGTAAAGGTTGTTGTGGAAGCGAACCCCGGATATGACGTGGGAGAAGTGGTGTTGACCGGTAAACTGGTGGAACTGCAGATCAAGAAGAACAACATCGACACCTCGCGTTACGAGATCCGGCAGGTACTGCGTATCGCTACCGAGGAAGATCTGGAGCGCGCCAAGGAGGCACACGCACGCGAGCACCAGACGATGATCAAGGCGCGTGAGTTAGCTAAATCACTCGGACTGGAGATGAAAATCGGGGACGTGGAGTACCAAGGAGACGGATCCAAAGCCATCTTCTTCTATATCGCCGACGGGCGTGTGGACTTCCGCCAGCTGATCAAGGTCTATGCCGAGACTTTCCGTATCCGCGTGGAGATGAAGCAGATCGGGGCACGACAGGAGGCCGGACGTATCGGCGGTACGGGACCGTGCGGACGGGAGTTATGTTGTTCCACATGGATGATTAATTTCTCTTCGGTCGGTACCGGGGCTGCCAGATTGCAGAATATATCCCCTAACCCGCAGAAGTTAGCCGGCTTGTGCGCGAAACTCAAATGCTGTCTCAACTATGAGGTACCGGTCTATGAGGATGCATCGAAGTTATTACCCGCTCGTCATGTCGAGTTGGAGACCAAGGATGCAACCTGGTATTTCTTCTCCTCCGATCCCTTGGCAGGTACCGTAACCTATTCTTCCGATCCGCAAAAAGGCATTAACTTAACCACCTTATCGGCAGCACGGGCACATGAGATCATCGCCATGAACCGTCGCGGAGAGAAACCCGATACACTCGAGGGAAACAAGGCCGTAGTAACGGAGATAGGCTACCAGACAGGTCACGGCGATGTGACGCGTTTTGATCATAAAAAGAAAAAACACCATAGACGATGAGGGTAAAGGTTATTGGTTATTGGTTATTGGTGATAGGATGTTTGTCGCTCACAGCCTGTCATAATAACATCGAATATAGTCGATTTCATTCGATTCCATCGGGAGAATGGGCGGTGGATTCGGTGATGGAATTTCCGTTTAAGGTGGTGCATACCGAGCCGGCGTATAGCATGATCATCTACGTGCGTCATACGGAGCGCTATCCGTATCAGAACATGTGGCTCTTTGTGGATAACGGTCCGCGTCGGGATACGATTGAGTTCTATCTGGCGGATGACCGCGGGCAGTGGTTAGGCGATCATCATAACGGGTTTATCGAGATGCCGGTGCTCTTGGAGGAGAATTACCATTTTCCGGATACGGGCAACTGTACGGTGCGTATCCAACACGCAATGCGGGACAGTCTCTTGCGCGGTATAACGGATATAGGATTGGAGATTCAACGGGATGGGGAAAAATAAGTTAAAAAAGTTCGCTGAGATGGAGACTTTCTCCAATGTCTTTCAGCCGCCGTATAAACCGATGGCGGGACATTGGCGGGAGGCATATTTCCATAATGACCATCCGATTGTGCTGGAACTCGGCTGCGGGCGAGGCGAATACACCGTAGGTCTGGCGGAGAAATATCCTCAGAAAAACTTCATCGGGGTCGATATCAAAGGGGCGCGTATGTGGGCCGGTGCCAAGCAGGCCATCGAGAAAGGACTGACCAATGCGGCTTTTCTTCGGACGCAAATTGAGTTTATCACCGAGTTCTTTGCGGCCGATGAGATCGATGAGATCTGGATCACGTTCTGTGACCCCCAGATGAAGAAAGCTACCAAGCGTCTTACCTCTACGTACTTCATGCAGCGTTACCAGCGGATCATGAAACCCGGCGGTTTGATTCATCTCAAGACCGACAGTCCTTTCCTCTATACCTATACCGTCGAGATGCTGCGGCTTAATCCTTATCCGGTCTTGGCGAACACGGATGATCTGTATGCGGAGGACCTCTATCCGGATGCCCGGGCGCTGCAGACGCATTATGAGAAACAATGGCTCGATCGCGGCTTGAGCATCAAGTATATCGAATGGCAATTACTGCCACTCGACCGTTTCGAAGAACCGACAATCGAAATCGAAAAGGATACCTACCGTTCCTACGGACGTAATTATACCAGTCCCGAATAACATGCGTTCTCTTTTTAAACAAATCTTTGTTTGGCTGGGCATCATGGCCTGCTTGACCCTGTTGGCGATGGGCATTTGGGTGCTGTGTAATGACGACAGTCAGAGTACGCAAAGCCTGAAATGGCTGCAGTTTGCCCAAACAATCGGAACGTTTCTTTTGCCTCCTATACTCTGTGCCTGGATCTGGGATGTGAACCATAAACCGCTATCCTGGCTCCGATTGGATAAGGGAGCGGACTGGAGGTTATTCCTCTTGGCTATCGGTATGATGATGTGTGCCCTTCCGGCCATCAATTTATTAGCGGACTTAAACAGCCGGATTGAGTTACCGGAAAGTCTCGATTTCATCGAACAAAAACTGAAGGCCTTTGAGGCACAGGCAACTTTATTGACCGAACGTTTCCTGCAGGCCGATAACAGCTGGCAAGTCTTACTCAATATCGGTTTGATGGCTTTGCTGCCCGCTTTGGCGGAAGAACTCTCTTTCCGGGGCACGCTCCAGCAGATTCTGGGTAACAAACATGTAGCGATCTGGGTAACGGCTATCATCTTCTCTGCCATCCACATGCAGTTCTACGGTTTTATCCCCCGTATGCTGATGGGCGCGATGTTCGGATATATTTTCGTCTGGTCGGGCTGTCTATGGGTACCGATAACGATGCATTTTGTCAATAACACGCTGGCGGTGTTGGCTTATACAATCTTCGGTACAGAGACAAGTTACGCCGACACGATCGGTGCCGGCGCAACATGCTGGTTAGGCGTGTTAAGCCTCGTCCTTACATCTCTGGGTCTACTAATATTCTACCGCAGAACTCGCAAACAATAATCTTCTTGCGAGTACGGATATCCAATTGCAGCTGAGCAGGGATCTTAGCGTGGCATCCGCCGCAGGAGTCGCGCTCGATTTTTACAACTGCTAGACCGTTACGTGCGCTCTTACGGATACGTTTGAATCCGGCTAACAGACGCTCGTCCAGTTTCTTCTCGATGTCGTTCGCTTTGAGTACCAGTGCCTCGGTCTCGGCTTTGGTCTCTGCCAGAATCTGGTCCAGCTCCGAACGTTTCTGATTCAGATCCACCGTACGCTCCTCGATGTCCTTGGTCGTCTTCGCTTTGTCGGCCAGACGCTCCTCGAGTTCAGCACTGTAGTGTTTGATCTTCTTTTGCGATGCCTCGATCTCCAACTCCTGATACTCGATTTCCTTGTTGAGGTTATCGAACTCACGGTTGTTACGTACGCTGTTCTGTTGCTCTTTGTAACGCGAGATGGAAGCGTTGGCATTCTCCGTACGTACACGGTGGTCGGAGATCTGCGTCTCGCACTCTTTGATGTCGTTCTCGATATTAGCCAGACGGGTCTTCAGACCTTCTACTTCGTCGGCCATATCCTTCACTTCTTGCGGCAGCTCACCTGCCAGCGTGCGCAAGCTGTCGATTTTCGAATCTACTTGCTGCAGTTCGTAGAGGTATTTCAGTTTGTCCTCTACAGTCAATTCTTTTTTTGCCATAGTTGTATTGGTGTTTTATCGTTTTTACTGATATATACGTTCAAATCGAGGGGTTTCAGTATATCGGCGAAGATCTCGCGGGCATGACGCTCGGAATACCAATGGTCGATATCGATGAGACCGATACGGCCGTCGGCATCCTGAAACTCATGGTACTTGCAGTCGGCCGTCAGGTACACATCGGCGCCTTGCTCGATCGCGTTCTCGATAAACTCCGCACCGCTGCCACCGCATAAGGCCACAGTCTGTATCATCTCCTTGCGCGGACGCGTGTAACGCACGTACGTACATTCTAATACTTCGCGTATATGTGCGATGAAATCTTCGTATTTCCTAGGACTTCCTAGGATTCCTAGGACTCCTAGTCCCCTAGATTCATTGGTGCCGCTCGGCACCAGAATCCGCTGCTCCTCAATCCCGAGTTTGTCCGCTAGGCGGGTGTTGATACCGCCGACCACGCTATCGAGACTCGTATGCGCGGAGTAGATGGCGATATCGTGTTTGATAGCCATTTCTACGACCCGTGCCTGCGGTGTCTGACCGCATACTTGTTTCAGTCCGTGAAAAAGAAGGGGATGATGGGAGATGATCAACTCGCATCCTAAATCAATAGCCTCATTGACCACATCGATCGTGATGTCTGTGGTCAAGAGAACGGAGTGGATCTCACGTCCTGTGTCACCTACCTGCATACCCGAGTTATCCCATTCTTCCTGGGCACTCCGTGGCGCTACAGATTCTATGCTATTGATTATCTCCCTAAGGAGCACTTATGCTTTTTCCTCTTCAGCCGGTTCGTCTTCCTTAACGGAGAAGTCGGTGATGCCGGCATTGATGAGGATGTTGTACCATTGGATGAGTTTGCGTATGTCGCTCGGATAAACGCGGTCGCGGTCCCAGTTGGGCAGTACCTCGTCAAACCATTTCTGCAGCTCTTTGTTGTCCACTTTCTTCGGATCAAAAGCTACCGGTTTCAGTCCCTCTTTCTTTCCGGCAGAGGTCAGTACTTCGCTCAGCGCGATATCGTCCGCATCGGTGAACATCGATACATCGCTCAACGCCACAATCTTATCACGTGCGTATGTCGGCATACGTTTGCCGTCCACGAGCGACTCCACGATGAGCATGTTATTACCGCGACTGATCAATTTGTACAAACCCGGTTTACCGGTGATAGCAAGGATTTCTCTCAACATAATTTCTCTTTTTTCTCAAAATCGGCTGCAAAGGTACAATATTTTTTTTAAATATGCAAAAAAAAACGCCCCGAAGAGCGTTTTTTCTTATCTCAGAATGAATTTATTGCACTTTTCTGCCATCCAAAGAGAACAATCCTTTGGGTGTGTGAACGTACAATATATTATCTATCATTACGACTTTCCTTTCTGTTTTTGACGTTATGTTCGCCATTCCTTCATAGCCTTCACGCGTGTACTTATAGATAGGCGCTTCATCTTCCGGATCGGCATCGGAGGTAGTATAGAAGGTATTGTTATCGCGCCAAGCAATAGCCTCGCCTTGCCATTCCACTTCGTAGCAGTCAATGACTTGCGGTTGGCGTTTGAGCGTTTCGCTAATACTCTCGTTCCCTTCGCGCTCCCAATAGAGCACCCACGAATAGATACCTACATAATTATTTTGGTTCTTGATAAGGATATACTTACCGTCCGGCGAGATGTCGGCTGCAGTAGCGAGATGGAAACCTTTATAGCGGTGCATCTCACCCTGATACTCTCCTTCGCCGATGTCGGATTTTACACCAAGATCGCATACACGGATCATTGTCTGTTGGGTGTCGCCGTAGTCGAGACGGAACGGAAGGCGGTATACCGTATTTACATCATCATACACTTTGGTAACGATATATAGCATCTGTTCGATATTGTCGTACATCATCGACTCACAGTTATGCTTCTGGTGGTCGGGGTACTCGAACTTGATACGGTGCGCATTGACTGATATATTCGGATTCGCCGGATCAATAGCCGGTTCCTCGAAATAGATGATGCAGTACTCGCCGTCCGTATGATTATTGTCTCCGAAGCCTCCGATGAAGAGATAGTTCTTGCCGTTATACACGCCGCCGCACATATCCTCCCAGTCCCAGCGATAGACGTGGTCGAAACTAACCTTGGCGCCTAAGATCTGTCCGGTTTCGTCGGTAGCAACGATGAATGGGTTAGTGTTAGCATCAGTCTCATCGCCTTCCATCCAGATATAACCCGGTGTGACGCGTGAGCATGCGATACCGGACACTTCGGGAATGCCGATATGGGCACCGATCTGACCACTCATAGTGCGGGTGAACTCCATATTGATGGGCAAAATCTCACCATTGTATGTCAGCGGCAGTGACTTTCCTTCAGGATTCGGATCAATAGGACCTTCTCCGGAAGTAATGAGTCGCACGTTACGGATTTTGAAGGTACCTGTTGTTGCTGTAGAAGGATTAGCAACAAATTGTATAGCTACTATAGACGATGTTCCATATTCGTACGGATCGTTATCCTGCCACAGTGCTTTGTACGGTGTCACCGATAAAGACTTCCAATCCGTGGACGCCAAACTTTCCTGTCCGTTAGCATCCCACCAGTAAGTTCCCTGCTCATCTGTCAAATAATGCAGAAAATCGACTGCTTTACCATTTCCTTGGAATTCAAACTGTATACCGGTTACACCGGTAAGACTTCTTAAAGAAATCTGAATGCCACTCACTGCCCATCCGGAAGTTACCTCCCAATTTACAGTTAATTCTTTGCTCTCTTCGTCATAAGCCAAAGTCGCTCCACCGGCAGTGGAGTATGATTTAGCCTTACTCAAATCGAGCTCAGTGACTGCGGCATGGATAGTTAGTGCTAAGCACAAAGCAGCAACTAAAAAGAATAACTTTTTCATACTTATTTCATTTCTGCGCCAAGCGCGTTGAAGCACTTGTCATTGCGCATAATCACTACTTGACCGTTACGAATAAGTTTCGTTACCTTTGCCTCTGCAGCGGTATTGACAACGCCGTGGCTATCATTCGTAGCAAAGGTGAGCGAGTTCAGTTTCATTGCCGAAAACTCGACATGGTTCGAGAAACGGAGCATGTATTTGCCTGCGGGAACAGCAGAGAGATTCCATACGCCTGCCGTTACGTCTTGACCGGCTTCCAATGCTTCGGAAGCGAATGATGCAACCACAGCGTTGGTAGACATATTGACCAATTGGAGGTCCACGGATGCAGCGTTGGTACTGGTGATATCCGCCTTAATGGTGTATATCGCGGGTTCCGATAAAGTTACAGCCCACGATGCCCATAATTGTACATCCACTGCTGAACCGGCTACCATCATATCCAACGATTCCCCCGGAGTCAATGCAGAGTGTGTAGAATATACGTCTGCAGCGGCGAGGGTGCCGTTGAGATCAGCAAAAGTGTACGGCTTTACGATAACGGGATGATAACTGGTCTCTGCCCAGTTCCAGTTATTCTCCTCCGGAGAGTTAGGCAGGTATTTAGACCAGTTAAACAGCATCCACATATGGCAACTACCGTCAAACGGTATACCGGCATCAAATTTACTTTTGACAATAACCACTTCGTCAATGGTTTCATCTTCACTGGATGCGCCGTCATTACCATCCCAAGCGCCCATTTCATAATCGGGACCGAAAGAAGGACAATACCATGCTTCTCCCGCCGCAGTAGTTGTCGCATCTCTGTCGGCATCTACGTAGCTGACAGGGGCACCGGGATAAATGGCTTTTTGTTCCTCTGTACGTTGTACCATCACACAGAGTGCTGCGTCATCAGGCAAAGTAAGTCCTTCCTGCGGAACGATTGCCTTGTAAACCGGCATGGTTCCCGGATCGCTTAACATAGGCACTTCTGCCCAATCTGCATTGTCTCCATCAATCGAGATGGTCTGTGCATTCATCGTGCATGCTGCAACCAAAGCAGCGGTTAAAAAGAATAGTTTTTTCATAGTATTAATTTTTTAAAGGTTATTTAGACAAAGCATACATCGCGAAAGCGGCACAGCAGATACCGGCTATCTGGAGCGGGTTCGGAATGACGCTCAGGATGATCAGCGACAGCAGCACCGTTACCATCGGCGACAGACCCTCCATCGGGGAAACGATAACCGCCTTACCGTAACGATACGCGTAAACCAAGGTCAACGCACCGATCGAGTTGAGGATCTGGATACCGAAGCATCCGAGGCTGGTATTCACCGTCTCTTGCGCAGCAAAGAAGGCTGCTGCATCCGGACTCATGTACCATGCTACCGGGATCAGCACCAATCCAGAGAGTGCCATCCATACAAAGATCGACTCTGCATCCATGCTGTTGTTGGCGAACTTCATAAAGAAGCCCTGAATACCCCATGCGAAGAGCACAAGGATAGCCAGTACGATCCATAGCCATCCGCTCACCGGACTGCCTTCCTGACCGGTCTCCAACGAGAGCAGCAGGATAGCAATTAGCGCTACCACGATACCGGCTATCTGCCAGCGTGTGGCTTTCTCCTTCAGGAAAATAGCCGCCAGCGTGATGACGATTACCGGAGACATCGAGATAAAGGGATAGATGATATAGGACGGACCCAGCGTCAAGGCTTTGAAGAGCACTAACTGACCACCCGCGCCAAGTAATCCGACTGTGCAGCCGAGAAGTGCGGATTTGGCATCGCAGAGGAATTTACCCTTATTGATGATCAGTGCCACAATGGCGCACGGGATCATCGACAGCGCCCATAAGATGTACACTACCGTATCCGGAATACCATTCTGAATCTGGTAGCCGGAAAACGCACCCCATACACCCCATGTAACAACGGTGATGAGGATAAAGACAAGCCAAAGTTTATCTTTCATATCATTGTACGTTTATAGTGGTTATATAATTATATCCGGTTGCTTCTTCCCACATATTCTCATTGGCGAGACGGATGGAGAAAAGCGGATTATCGTGCAGCGATGGATACGGATCCGGTAGGTTGAGGTACAACTTGTACTCACCCTGCATCGCCGGATCGAGGGTACAAGAGAGCGTGCACTTATGCAGTTCACCTGCCATCCAGAAACGCGGATCTTCGGTCTGCGGATAAACAAATTTCCGGGTAGGATCATCCACCGAAACAAATACCAGTTCCAGATCACGTTTGTTTGCCGGAGCGGCAAAACCTTTGTTGCGGATCGCCAACTGCGCGTCGAACTGCTCACCGGTCTTTGGTTCCGGCGTCAGGTATGCCCAGCGCAGCACAAAACGATAACCCAGACGACGTTTGATCTGCTCGTAGTGACCGGAAGCCTCCCACGATGTGAGGATGTCCGGGTGGTAGGAGTTACACATGTACGACCAGTGGTAGGTCTCCATCTCTTTGATGGCATTGGTAGCATTGGAGTACTCGCACTCCTTGCAGCTCTCGCCTCCCATGAGGGTATATTTGGTGTCGGCTGCCCAGAACTCGCGATCTCCGTCAACATGGAAGGTTCCGACATCGCTGGAAGACGAGACGAAGCAGTCGTTATGTCCTGCCCAACGGGCTTTGTTGGTCGGCTGGTAGGCTTCTTCAGCTGTCAATGGCGACGCATCAAGGCCGCGCATCGTTAGGTAGCGCATCTTGAACTGCGGTTGACGGAAGCATATCTGACGGTCTGTAGGGACAGCGTTCATCAGGTGCTCTGCAATTTCCCAATACGGTTCAAACTCATCATCATCGTACGGGTTGAACGGATAGTTATCCGTGTAGTACCACTCGCCCCACGATCCGATGAAGCCGGCCTGAACACAATAGATGACATCGGCATGCTTCTGCAAAAACGGGGCGATCTGGTCGATATGCTTGTTTGCCCATTCGGAAGTGGCATCCCAAGGTATGTCTTGACTGTTGTGATTGGATTTGTATGAAAAACGCAATACCGCCTTGGCACCGCCGGCACGAAGGGTATTCATGTTGCGCTCAAAGCGTTCCATGAATGCCGGATCGATATCCTTATCGATATAATCCGTCAGGTAATAGGAATGCAGATAGAGCGTAATATGCTCGGCATTTCTATTGTCGGTAACAGTACTGAGCGCTACCGCATCCTCCAGATCGTCGGAGGTGTAGTACTTCTGCACATAGAATCCACGTTCGGGGTTGGCAATCTGCTCGTAGGTATGCGTGAAGTTAATAGACCCCTCCGGACCCGGCTCATCCGGTTCATCCGGTTCTTGAGGATCCACAGGATCTATAGTCGGTATCGAATCCGTGGGAGTGGGTTTATTATCCTCCGCAGGTGTAATACCAGGGTCATTCTGCTTGCATGCCACAAAAAGCAGCGCTGCAAAAGCAAGGATAAGATATTTGTTTTTCATACAAAACCAAAGTTATTAATTATTTTGTTGTCTTGGTAAACTTGACGAACAACATGTCGAGACGACCGAAGTGATCGCCATCAATTTGGTCAGCTTGTGGCAAGAAACCGACAGCCGACTCTGCAAAGTTTTGGGTGAGAGCAACACCGAAACCAAAACCGTCCGCAGTAAATTGCTCTTTGCCACCCGGGATATTCTCAATCATTATTCGTACTTCAAGCGTACTGTCGTTAACGAATTGACTTTCACCTTTGACTGTACCGACTGGGTTTTTATCATCCCAGCCTTCCCAACCTTCTCCATTCACTTTACCTTTCCACTTGTAAACATTAGGAGCAAAATTAATCGGGGCACCACCATTGTACAACGGGCCCTCAAACATCAAGTCTACGCAGGCATCAGCGAACAAGTCGTAGAAACCACCGGTCTCCTTGCTGTGGTCAACGTCCAGATAGACATGCATTACATCCACATCTCTGTGTTTTGCGTACTTTTTGGGATCAAATACCATCATCCAGTTGATATATACCTCATCGGCATATACTTTAACCATGTGTAAACCATCATACAGCGGATTTGGAGTAATTTTCGATACATACACATTTTCTGCTTTCAGGGAGTCCCAATCTGCTATAGACTGGTCGTTCACGCTGATCTTAGCCGAGTATTCTACATCAAGGCCGTCGTCTTCCGGTTCATTTTTGTCTTTACATGCTACAAAAGAGAGTGTAGCTGCGCACATCAGTGCAATAGTCCAATTGAGTTTCATACAATTAAAATTTTTTTAGTTAATAAATCTATTTGATTGATTAATATTCGGGGTTTTGCGGGATACCGCTTACCGTCCACTCGGCATACGGAATCGGGTATTGGATATGCGGCTCGTCATATTTAACGATTTTCCAGGAATGAAGTCCCGGGTAGCGGCGATCCATGTTCCGTTTGTTGCGATAGACATCGAACATACGGTGTCCTTCGAACGCGAGTTCCAGACGGCGCTCGTCCAGTACCACATCAAACGCATTGGCATAGCCGTGCATATTGGACGTGGAGAACATTCCTGCCGGCGGAATACCTGCGCGGGTACGGATCACGTTCACATCATCGAACGCCTCTTTGTCCTTATTCAGATGCGCATACGCCTCAGCACGGTTGAGGATAACTTCTGCCCAACGCAATACCACCGGCGACGAGAGCGTCGGACTGCCGTCCTGATAGCCGAACTTGGTGGAGAAGAACTTCGGATAGTTACCCGGTGAACGCATATCCATATTATCCGGCAAAAGCAATACGGTGCGGTCTTCGGAGTCATAGTTTACATGATACTCGTAATATTCTCCTTGAATCAGTCGTTTCTCCACGGTATAGTCCACGCCTTCCGATTTGAAAGTATAGACATTAGCTACAGAATCGTAGATAGCGGTACATAACTGAATATCGCGTTTCTCCTCTGAACCTGCCTCGCCACGCGGTATAAATACGGACAGATCCTCACTGGGAGCTTCGTCTTCTCCGTATTGCGGATGGATGAACGCCGTGTAGCGTTTGTCCATCGGATAGCGCTCATATAAATTCAACAAGGAGAAGGACGGGTATATCTCACCCCAACCGCCTCCATCGCCGTTGTACATAGAGCCGATAGCAGACTGTGCGCGGTCTTCTGTGGTCTCGTGGGCGATGCAGAAGAGTGTCTCTTTGGAGGTCTTGGCGTTCTTGAAATAGTCCGCGATATTCGGTTCGAGCATGTCTTCCGGTGCTGCTCCGTTGAGCATATCATCCACGGTCTTAACACAATTATTGTAATCTTCCATATAAAGATACACGCGCGAGAGGAGACCAAGCGCTGCCTCTTTGGACGCATAACCGGCATTACCGCGAGATTTGCCCATCAGTTCAGACGCTTTCTTGAGGTCCGCTACAATCTGGTCATATACCTCGCCTACCGAGTTACGTTTGATAGTTGTAGCCTGGTTGGATGTCATTAGGGGCACACCGATATTGTCACGACCGAACGAATACGGTTTGGCGAAAAGCGTCACCATATTGAGGTGAATCAACGCGCGCATGAAATAGGCTTCGCCTAATACTTGCTTGTCTTCCGCTTTGCTCTCATCCGCACCCTCAATCAGTGTGTTGGCCATGGAGATGATCTTGTATCCCACCATCCACAGCGTTCCTACATTCTGCAGGTTGTCGGTCATGGTGTATGTGGTTGCCTGGAAAAGCGGGTCGGTACTTTTACCGGACAGACAGATATTATCTGCAGGGAACTCCGCCATCTGGAAGAAGTGCCGGCAATAACTATTACCGCTTGGCCACCCAAGGTACTCTATTTCATCTTTCAGTAGCGCGTAGCAACCATCCATGATGGTAGAGCTGGACTCTTTGATAATCACATCGCTGCTCTGCTCGTCGGACGGATAATAATCCATCTTACAGCCCGCGAAACCGAGCATCATTCCGAGTACTATAAGTAAATAGATAGATTTTGTTTTCATAATCGTTTCTCTTTATTACGTGATTACGTTATTACGAAGCATTAGAAGGAGATCTCCACGCCTCCTTGGAATGTCCGTCCGACGGGGTAGTTGGAGTTATACAAACCGGCTAAGTAGTTCGATCCGGACACGAGGCTGATCTCAGGGTCCATACCGGAGAATTTGGTGGCTGTAGCGAGGTTATCCGCCGTGAAGTAGATACGGCATTTGGTCATCTTCGCTTTGCTGATCAGTTTAGCAGGGAAGTCATAACCGACGGTTATGTTTCTCAGACGGAAGAAACTGCCGTCCTCCAGATAACGCGATGATACGGCATTGGATTGGGAGTCATTGGCGCTGACGGCTCTCGGGTGGGTAGCTACATCACCCGGTTTCTGCCAACGTGTCCAGCCTTGTGCTTTCAGAGACAGTTGGTTATAATCCGTGTATGCACCATCGGCATCCGTCACTTGACGGGTAGCGTTGTAGATCTTATTGCCGTAGGTGAAGTTGGTGTTGATATTGACGAAGATACCGTTCCAGCTGACTTGGGTGTTCACACCGCCAGAAAACATCGGACTAGCTGTTCCTACCACATGTGCCTGGGTAGCGTTATAATCATTGGTAGTGGTTTTGTTGCCGGCAGCATCCAATACATACTTGCCATCTGCATCCACCACATACCATAGCGGGTTTCCGTTAGCCGGATCAACGCCTGCCCATTCTTTCATATACCACGAATAGATGTCCTGACCTTCTTTGATCTGTTGCGTTACATCGACCACAGTCTGAAGAATAGGTACTCCGTTCGGTGTCTTCGTTACGCGGTTCTGGTTGAAGCCGATGTTGAATCCTACATCCCAACGCCATTTCTTCATGTCGATGATATTCGCATCCAAACGATATTCGATACCGCGGTTACGAACCGAACCGGCATTCTGCGTCACCTTGAAGAAGCCTGTCGAAGGCGCTACCGGTACATCGAGCAATAAGTCCGTGTTGTCGGTCTGGTAGAGATCAATCGACATATCGATACGTTTGATGAATGTCAGGTCGATACCCACAGATGCCATGTTCGCCGTTTCCCAATGCAGATCAGGGCTGGCGAGACGACTGGAAGTGGCGGAAACGGTGTTCTGATACAGGTTAGACAGGTTGTAGGTGGCCAGATACTGGTAGGACGGGATATTGTTGTTACCTGTGATACCGTAAGAGGCACGTAACTTCATGAAGCTGACGATGTCCTGCGTCTTCATGAACTCCTCGTTGCTAATCAACCAGCTGGCTGCTACCGACGGGAAATGTCCTACGCGATGCTTGGGCGCAAAGATCGAACTGGCCTCTGCGCGGTACGTAGCCGTGATGAAATAGCGTTTCGCGTAGTCATAACTGGCCTGCACGAATACTGACCATGATGCACCCGGTGTGTTGTATCCGCCTATGGTGTACGGTACGGATGCGTTTAGTGCATCGATGCCATTCGGCATACCGGTACCGGTCGCCGTGGTGTATTCGGATTTCCAAACACCGCACTCAAAACCCGCCATGGCGTTGAAGCTGTGTGCGCCCCATTGATAACCGCCCTTGAGGATATTGGTCGAACCGAAGGATTTGGTCAAGCCCAGCGTCTCACCCTTATATCCGCTTTTATACTGCGAGTCATAGACACGACGGTCGGTATAATCGGAGGATTTATAGTAGTTGGTAGCGAAGGTGTTGGTGGTCGTAAAATGCAACCACTCGGCGAAATGCACATTGAGTTGGAGTACGCCGGTAAAATCAAACGCATTGGACTTCGCGTAGTTGTACTGCGCCGAATGGAGAGAGTTCCAATATGAACCGCTGTACCATTTCTTGCCGTTGTCGGGGCGTATGCGGCTTTCGTTGATATATATATATTCGGAGGTCGGGTTACCGTTAGCATCTAGTACGAACGGGCAATCCCACGGCATCTTATTGAACGCATCGTCCAGCATCATCCATGACGGCGCGTAGTCAACAGACGACTTGGAGAAGTCCACTTTCACGTTCATATCGAGCCATTTGGCGATGTCGGCTTTGATGGAAGCGTGTCCGCTCACTTTCTGCATACCCGTTCCCATCAGCGTTCCGTCCTCACCGAAGTAGTCGAGTGACGCGTAGTAACCTACGTGCTCCGAACCGCCTTTGACGGCTACGTTGTAGTTCTGAATCACACCGATGGAGAAGAACTCATCCTGCCATTTCCAATCCTGCTGGAGCAGGGTCTTGGGGTGACTCTCGCTGAAGGATGCGGGACTATACAAGGTTCTATGGAAGTTATATAGTTCGCGTGAGTTCATCATCTGGAAGTTGCCGAACAAGGCTTGCTTGCCGCCGACCGTACCTTTCAGGTCCACGCTCACCTTGCTACCTTTCTTACCGCTCTTGGTCGTCACGACGATGACACCGCCGGCAGCTGCGGCTCCGTAGATACCCGTTGAACCGGCGTCCTTGAGGACAGAGATCGTCTCTACGTCATTGGGATTGAACGTACCCCCCATCACACCATCGACCACATAGACCGGTGCCGACGAAGCGGTGATCGAACCGGTACCGCGGATACGGATCTGCGCCGCGTCACCCGGTTGGCCACCGGCATTGGTGACCTGTACACCGGCGATCTTACCTTGCAGCATGTTTCCTACATCGGGCGTGGTGACGTCGGTCAGTTTCTCGGCATCGACGGTAACTACGGCGGAGCTCAGTTCGGCTTTCTTCACGGCGGAATAACCGAGCGAAACGACCTCTTGCAGCTGCTGCGCATCAGTCTCCATGATGATGCTCATGGTCGGCACGGCGCGCACCTCAATGGTCTTGTAGCCCATGTAGGAAAGTTGCAGCGTCGCTTTGTCCGGTACACTCATCTCGAAGTTACCGTCAAAATCAGTGATCGTACCCGTGGTGGTACCTTTCACAAGGATACTGACACCGATCATCGGCTCCGATGTGTCGGCATCAATAACCGTACCTTTCACGCTGATGTCGGCGAAACTGTACATCGCCAGCGTCAGACAGAAAAAGATAGCTTGGATTCGTTTCATATAGTATTAATTTTGGGTTAACTTAATCAAATAATTGCGCTCGAATTTCGCCTCAATCTCCGGCTCGCAGCCCTTCACGATAAACTCCCGCGGCTCGTCGGCAGTGTACTCGATTGCCGTATATTCCTTGTCGGCATCCAGTCCGCGTAGTTCGATGATTCCCTCGAATTCATCGGCATAAAATGCGTAATAGAGCGCGTCGTTCTGGCGGATCACATGCGCCTCCGGATAGTCGTAACCCCAGGTGTAGAGGTTCAGGTACTCGCCGCGAGCCAGGTTGTTCTCTTTGTATATCTTCATCCATTTGCGAATGAGTGCTTCCCGTTCCGGAGTCAGGACGAACGGACCGTCCGTTACATCGGGATTGTCTTTAGGCCATGTGAACTTCGTACCGATCACCGCACCCGTACCAATCTGGGTCGCAAAATCATCGCCGTTATCCGTCAGTTCCACGTGGTCGCCGTAGTAAGCCAAAGCCGGTGCCATGGCCGCATACGCTTTGCGTTTCATACGCACCTGGCAGGACGACATCGGATCGGATGCAACGGCTTGGTTGATGTTCGGCAGAATGAAATAGTTAACCGCACAACCGCATGGACAAACTTGTACCACTGCATCCGGCTTGTAAGCACGTGTCTGTTCATAGACTTTTGCAAAATAACTCGGCATCTGCTCCGGTGCCTCAAACGGACTTTCCAGTGCAGCGGTCTCTCCGTAGTCCGGTAAGCAGCAGTTGAGGTGCTGACCGTCGATCTTCAGACCGTCGAAGTTCCAACGGTCGAGGAACATCTTCAGCAGATCTTTGGTGTACGCATCGGTAGCCTCGCTCACTGGCGACAGATACCAACTATCCCACCATGTGATGAACTCCGGTGCCCATTCTTCCGTACGCAGCATCATCTCCGGATGCTCTTTGAGGATCTTCGTTCCCGGGTCAGCTGCCAGCGGTGCCCACCACAGTTTGGCTTTCATCCCGCGTTTATGGATCTCGTCGGTCATATGACGCATGTCCTTATCGCCACCCGGAAAACGACTGTTGGTGTTCCAGTCGCCTTCGGCAATCTGGTATCCGTCATCCACGTCCACCCAACGGAATCCGAGTTCTGCTACCTTATCCAGCGTACCGATGACCTCGTTGATCGTGAAGGTCCGCTCGTAGCCCCAAGCGCACCAAACCGGTTCAAAAGCTTCCGGCTCGGACGGTTGCATCTTTACACCCAGATTCGTCTGCATATACTCCGAGAAGATACGGAGGGCATTGAAATAATCGCCTTGATGGGTCAGACGGAAAGCCTTGAAGCAATGCAGCGTATCACCTTGCTCCAGTACCACCGGTTCTGGTAATTCGTAATGCAAAGCCATCGTCACTTTGTTCTCATATCGTTTCCACTCTACCGGCATAGAGATCATACGGAGCACCGGCTCAAATAAACCGATCGCTATACCGCCGTCGCGTTGCCACAGATCCACTACCGGAATACCGCCTCCGTAATCGGTGTTGTTCATACCGAGATAGTTACGCTGGTAGAATCCTTCTTTCACCGGCAACACCCAATCCAGACGTAAGGATGTACTACTCGGTTGCAGCGACCAAACAATGCTGTCTTGCGCCTCTACCTCCGTGCGGCAGAGCTCGTACGCGCGTACGGTAACGGCTTTACCTTCATTCACAAAATAGGTCTCGATCACTTCCAAACCCGCTACACCATCTACCGGTGTGACAGTCTGGTGCTTGGTAACGCGCATGCTGTTCTCGCTAAAAGGGAAAACACTCATCTCCGCTTCCGCGCAGATCAGTCGCTCCGTTTCCGGCTTCGGTGCGCAGGCAGCCAGAGCCACCAGTGCACCGATCATATAAATCACTTTTTTCATCATTTATATTCCGTTAAAATGCGTTCTGCGTTATCGTGATATAGTTTCTTCAGCACCTCGTCGGGCAGATTAAATCCGCTCAGTGCCCAATGGTACTCGGATTCCGGCATATAGAAATGCTCGTCGTTGGTCTCCAGTACCCGGAAGATAGTCCGGTACATCTCAGCGTCCATACCGTTATCCGTACCGAAGAGCACGCGGTCCTGATATTTGATCAGGAACTCTCTCGTAGCCCGCGGCGTATGAGCACTCTCCGCTACACGTGCCGAAATATCGAAATACAGGTTCGGATATTTGTCCAGCAGCGCACCCAGTCGCGGCAGATCGTGCGTCATGTTCAGGTAGTGGCAGGCAATGAACAATGTCTTCGGGTTCTCGCGTACGGCGTTCTCAAAACTCTCCATCAACTTATCGTATCCGTAGCAGTTCGTCGTATCTACATGCCAGGTCACCGCGTTGATCAGACCGTCGTTCTTCTCGTCCATCGGCAGGTACATCCAGTACGGTTCGGCGATATGAATACTGATCGGCAACTTGAGTTCACCGGCTTTCTCAATCAGCGGTTGGACGCGCGGGTCGTCGATATGAATACCCTTGCCATCCGCCGGACGGGCGTAAGTGTCTCCCTCGCCTTTATCGCCTAACTCTCCGACTCCGACAGCTCCTAACTCTTTGCAGCGCTCCAGCGCCTTGATACCGCACTCCGGCCAGGCTTCTGAGTCGATACCCGTGTAGTCGAAACAGCACCAGAAACGGAAATGGTCCTTGTACGGTGCGTAGGCCTCGATCACTTCCTCAAACGGACGACCGATCCAGGAGCAATGCATGATAGCCGTGTTCAGTACCCCTACTTCGTCCATCGTCTTGCACCAGTCCGCTATCTCCTGCTCGTTGGCGGCATAGTCATGGGCGTGCATGTCAATGATGTCGAACTTAGCGCGATCCACCTGCGTCTTTGGGATGTTGTTGATTACTTGCGGAGCAAAATCCTTTAACAGAATCGTTGCAGCAGGGTTCTCTGACTGCTGATCACTCTCCTTCGGTGCATTGCAAGCTGCCAGAAGGGCGATAGTTGCGAAAAGAATAATGTGTTTTTTCATATCGTTTCGATTTTTTGGCATATTTTTACGGGTGCAAAATTACTGCTTTTCCTTAAATAATATATTATTTAAAAATATGTTTTATAGCATAGTTTCGAAAGTCTTTTTGTTAACATGCTTATATATAGCATGTTGTGTGCGCGTGCCTCATACACAAACCACCTTTCGCAATGTTTCGAAAAAGAATAACGAAACTTTTTTATTTGCATATTTCGAAAAAATGTTGTACCTTTGCAGCGAATTTGAAAACATTGTGATTGTGCACTTCGGTGCGTAGGCATATTTCTTAAAAACGAGTCGGTCAAACTTAATGTAGTGAAAGAGATATGTCCCGATTACTTGTGTTGTAGCATGAGTTGGAGGGGCATCACTACAGAGTTGACCGACTTCGTTTTTTGTTCCTCCTTCTCGTGCTTTTTAATAAAATAGTTGTTGTATGAACACATCATCAGCTAAAGAGCGCAGGGCATTGATATTGCGCATGTTAGAGCAAAAAGAAGAGGTTTCGGTTGTGGAAATCAGCCGCGAAACAGGTATTTCGGAAGTAACCATTCGAAAGGATCTGACCATCCTTCAAAACCGTCATTTATTACTCCGTACCCGCGGAGGAGCGATGCGTAAGCCGGTAGAGAACACGAACGAAGACACGGCTATTGAGCGCAAACGCATGTTTAATGTCCGCGAGAAAGAGCGTATCGGTGCCGAAGCCGCCAAACTGATAAAGAACGGCGATTATATCATGTTGGACTCCGGTACGACGACCCTTGAAGTGGCGCGTCATCTGGATAAGTTCCATGACTTGCATATCGTCACCAACGCCATGAATATCGCCATCGAGCTGATGGCATACAAGCGTTTCGACGTCGTCTTTTTAGGCGGTAACGTGCGTCCTACCAGCCTCTCTACCGTAGGACCCCTGGCGCTCAATGTACTCCGTAATTTCACGAGGTACAAACTCTTCCTCGGTGTGGACTCTTTTTCGCTAGAGAACGGCATCTCGACCCCCTCGCTGGAGGAGGCGCTGCTCAACCAGATCATGATCCAGCAGGCGGATAAGGTAATTGCGGTCTTCGATAGCTCCAAATTCAACAAACGCAGTTATTCCCATGTGGCGGATGTTGGTGAGCTGGATTGTATCGTCACCGATCGAGCCATTCCGGTCGGTATGAGTTCCAAACTCAAGGCCGCCGGGGTGGATGTTCGCCTCGTATAACAAAAAACGACCCGCATTTCTGCGAGTCGTTCTTTTGTTCTCCTCTTCACCTTAGAGGGCAGTACCCAGTACGTTGTATTTCACGCCGTTCTTGATGATAACGAGTTGTCCGTTCTCCATCATCTTCACAGCCTTCGCGCTTGCTTCCGTGTTGGTAAGGGCGGTCGTTTCTCCTTCTCCTTCTGTAGCCTTATACTCCAAGCCGAAGAGCGGCAGAGTAGTACCTACAGCGGTGAGGGTATAGACATGATTCTTCGTGAAGGTCATCTTCTTGGTGACGAAAGCATACTTGGAGTCAGCGGATACATCCACGGAGGTGTGTGTGCCGGTTAGTTTGGCGGTTATTGCAGCCTGGTCGTAGATCCAAAGGTCTTTGTTGTCGTTCTCGGCAGCAGGTGTTTCAGCTGTTTGTTGCTGACGATAGTAGAAAGTGACCTCAATGTCTTCTTTGGCGGTCAGCACCAGCGGAGAAGCTTTCTTGGTGTCATCTGTCGTCTCATTTTCCTCACCCGTCAGATTGTCTTCCGTTGGAGCATTCTTTGCGCGGACCTGGAATGCCTTTGCGAATACCTCTTCGCCGTAGGTATGGTTGGTGCCGCTGACGAAGGACTCATATACGGAAGCCAGGGTGAGCAGGTCGTCGTCGATGAGCGTGCTACCGGCTGCGGTCGGAGTCTCCGCAGTTGCTTTCCATAATTGAGCCTCAGCCGGTTGCGGCTCTTCTTTCATAGCTACATAAATAATAGTATAGTACCACGATTCGTCACCTTGCTTGCCATTCGGGCGGAAATATACCGTAGCTTCGCCTACATGGTCAGCATCAATTACATAGCCATCACCCTCTCCTGGATGCCATGTCCAGTTTCCATTCTGATAATCAACCACTTTGAATCGATCTTCCTCAGCAAAAGTAATATCATACATGTACTCAGTATCATCAGCTTGTTCGTTGAGGACTAATTTGTACTCAGCTTCAACCTGCCAATTATTCATCGTACCTACGAGGTAGTAGCCATTTTCGAGTTCCGGTTCAGCAGACGGAACCCAACGCGGGTCACCCAGAGTTACGGTAATGTCATTACCATCAGCATCTTTACCTGCATAGTTAATAGCCGGCGAACCCTCACCAAGAGTAAAGTCACCATTTGCTGCATCTACAAAGAGAGGATCAGCAATAGCGCATGCGGTTAAAGTTGCGCCATCATAGTGTCCCCATTGATTGGTTCTCTTAGTATAGTGGTGGGTAATAACATTTCTAACTTCTCCACCGCCGCCATTATCCGAGAAACGAGTAGCAACGCGCTCATAATCTTCAGGTTGAGCAAAGATACAGTTTGATACCAAAACATCGGTCAAACCACGAGGACGAATCTCTCCGTAGTCAGAGTTAGTCAACAAGTTGTGGTAGAAAGTACAATGATCTACCATAAGTTTCGGATCACCGGAAGCGCCTTTGCGGATATCAATAAGACCTGCCGACCAAGGTGATACATCGTTGTTTGCAAAAGTAGAATTGGTAATAACTGTGTTAGCAATGTAGCCACTAGGATCATAAACTACACTCTTTACATTGTCATGAAAGTAGCAGTTGTTGATTATAAGCTCGTTCAATGCGTATTCTTCCCAACTCATAATGCAAGTCTCTTTGAAATTGGTAATCTCGCAGCCTTCCAATTCGAGTTTCGTACAACCCGGTTGTAAGTACATGCAATAACCATTGCTTTCTGCATTGTGTTGGAATTTAACATCAATGAACTTAGCACTCGCTAACAGTTTAAAGTAACTAGCCTGCATAATAACAGGATGAGCTCCTTCTTCAGCCATAATAACTACGCTGTTGTTCAGATAGATGCTCTGTGTTTCATCGTAAGCACCATCAGCCAAAAGCACGGTATCACCCGGCTGGGCGTGCTCTGCTTTCAAAGTACGGTAAATGTTACATGTTGAATGTTCTCCTTCGGCATCACTGGATGTCGGAGAAACATGCCAAACCGCTGCATTCACTGCAATCGCTACAAGCGCTGCAGCAAAAATGGAAAGAATTTTTTTCATAATAATTAAAATTTAATTGGTTAATAAAGATGTTTTTTGATTGTTACTTATGGATTTGCGTTATTGGGCAATTTTCTGCCCAATAACGTTATAAATCATGCCATTTTTGCTGATATACAACTGACCGTCACGGATGAATTTCTCGCAGCCATCAGCCGTCATTTTGTTGCTAATGGCCTCCGTGCTTTCCTGGTATCCATGTTTGATGCGGATGGTGTTAAATACCTGCGGAACATCGTTGGCGTCCAGATAGTAGGTTACAATCTCCAGATACTGGCTCGTTACGTTGAACCGGCTGTAACTCGGGCTTCCCGGTTGACCGAACTTCGTGGTGAACAGGTCGAACAGGTTCGGCACATTGTGGTGATGATTGTCATACAGAATGCTTTGGTCGGTGGTGTAAGCTGCATCCATCTTTGCGCGGCTGTACGGCTCGTAACGCTTGCGGCCGCAGGTGGCGCCGATGAAGTATAAGGTACCCTCGTCGGTCGTGAATGTACCGCCTTCCAGACCGGTCTTATTCTCTTTGCTTCCCCATTCGGAGGTGTCCTCTGCGCGTACACGCTTTACATCTTCTACTGCACCCGGAACAACCTGCCATGTATCCGGATTAACCGGGCCAATCACCTCGTAGCAGTGGTCGTGACCTTGGATAGCGAGGTCAATCTTGCACTCTTTCATGATCGGTGTCATCAGCGTACGGAGCAGCGTACATTCGTCATCCTCGTGGTGACCTGCACCCGAGAACACATTCTTGTGCGAAAGCGTCACGCGGTATTTAGCCTCTGGATGCGCTTCAATCTGATCCAGGAACCAATTCCGGATGTCATTGGTGATATAATTCGAATGCATTATTTCTTCTTTTGCTCCACTCTCACGCCACCAGTCTTGCAGCGAATAAACAAGGAACAGCACGTCGCCATATACGAAGCTGTAAGTGATACCCTTGAACTGCGGTTTAACCGAAGCACCGTTGGCAAAACCCCAATCGGTATTGAAATGGTAGTCGTAGTTCAGACTCGGGCTGTCGTCGTGGTTACCGTCCGTCGGAACAACCGTCATCGCATTCAGCATCGGACGCATCGAACCTTCGAACCAGCGCTCCCATTGCCACTCACTGTTTGTCTCTCCACCTGTATCTACGAAATCACCAGGGAACAGACAGAACTTCACATCCGTCTCACGCTGAGCGACCACCTGTGCGCAACGATGAGCCTGCTCGATATATTCGGCGTCCTGAATATGGCTATCCGTCATGTAGATAAAGGAGAAATCGCCTTGCTCCGCATCCTTGGTCACAAAATGCCCAATCTCACTCCAGTGACCGTCGAAGCCGACACGCCAGCTGTACTGTGTACCCGGAGTCAGGTTGTCGGCCAATGCCTTGTGGCTCACGTAGTTGAACATCGTATTACGCGGCAGACCGGCTGCTTTACAGATGTCATACTTCGGACTCTCGCTCGCCTGGATAGGCGTGTAGTGTAGGATAGCGTCCGAGGTATTCGCTGTCAATTCGATCAAGCCTTCACCGGCGAAATCGTCAGCACTTGCATTGACTATCGGAACCAATTGTACCACACCGTCATTGATGCCGCCGTTCGTGAACCAGCAGAAGCCCATGTGTGTAGCCGGATCGCCGTTAACAGTAGCAATCTGGTTGTATGGAGTCTCCTTGGGTTGGAGTTCATTAATGCGCGTGCGCATAACGGCCAATTTACCATCAATGAGTGCGATGTCCGGATTGTCGCGACCTTCCAGACTGTCGATACGTGCCTCCTCTTTCGCTACGAGGAACGGAATGAAACTCGGTATGGAATAATCCTCAATCTGGTAATCGGCATCAGCTTGCAACACCTCTTGCGGATAGAACTTAGGTGGAATGGGTTTGATGATTACGACTGCAAAATCGGTGAAGTTTCCATCTTGAGTAGTCACACGCGCAAAGGTAGTATCTACCTTAAGACCGGTAACCTTACCGTTCTTAATCTCAGCTATCTCCGGATCATCAATACTCCAGGTCACGCGCTTGTTGCTGGCATCTGCGGGAAGCACCTCGTAAAACAGCGAACCGGATTCGCCCAAAATAATACGAATCGTATCTTGTATGATGTTCACACCGGTTACATCAATCTTTACGGCATTCGGATCGTACTCATAAGCACCGATGTCATATCCTGCACCTTTCGGACGGGCAACACCGTTGATGTCCGTTGCCGGAGCGCCGGTGGCAGTACCTGCATCCAACAAAGCTGTTGAAGCATCAGTAATAGAGAAATCGGCCTCACGCATAGCGTCTTTCTCCAAATTATTACTCGGCACACCGACAAACGTAGTCGGATTCAAGAAGTTCGGACCATTCACATCGCTATTGTCTGTTGCCAAACCGAGCGTAATACCCGAACCGGCATCGGCAATGTTATTTGAACTGCCACCGCTGCTTCCTACATAGTTCACATTAGGCGCATTGGGTGCCGTATTGCCCCAGAATACGCAGTTTACTACCTTGCCTTCTACGCGTGCTCCTGCGTAGCGAGCTTCTACACCTGTATTATTACATATGGTGTTGTTAATGAACGTACCGTCGCCGTACAAACAGCCGTTTTTGCTGGAGTGGTTGTTGTAAACCACGCAGTTGCGAACCGTCATACCGGCTTTTGAGTAAATCATCACATCACCCGTACATCCACGGATAATACAGTTCTCCACCAAGGCATTCAAATTGGTTTCTTCGCAACTGATAGCGGCGGCTTGGTCGACTACCGCATTGGAGCAATTCTCGAACAAACAGTTGCTGATAATAGCTTGCGCACCGGTGCCATTTACCATGTCCAGAAAAATACCACCGGACTTCGAACCGTTTACACAATTACGGAAAACACAATTATTCACGGTCATGTTTCCGCGCATATACAATGTGCCACCCCAATCGCTATGGTTCGCGTTCTGGAATACCAGACCGTCAGCTACAATACGTTGATCAGGGTCTGCATCGTATTTGATGAGCAGGTACTTGATACCTGTTCCATCTAGAACAGACTCGTACAACTCAGGGTCACGCTCACCTGTCTCGGCATTGTAACCGCCTAAATAAATGGCACCGGGTTGTGCAGAGATAGCCTCGTTGTACACTCCTTCGGCGATAAACATCGTATCGCCTGCGCCGACATGCCAGATAGCCTGAGCAATCGTGTGAACCGCGTGCTCCCAGGACTTGCCGTCTCCGTCATCTCCCGTCGGAGAAACGTACCGGTTACTTGCTGACGCGCACAGCACCGCTGCGCAGAACGTCAAAAAGAAGAAAAATCGTTTCATGTTATTGATTTATTTGAGGTTAATTTATTTGAATCCAAACCGTTCTCTACCGATGCGCTCCACATCCTCTTTGCTTGTGAAGGCCGTGGTACCTCCGGCTGCCGTCGTGTTCACTGCACCGGTCATGTTACCGTATTCCTGGCATCGTACCAGATCGTCTCCGGCAGCGAGACGGGCGATAAATCCGCTGTTAAAACTGTCTCCGGCACCGATACAATCGACTACGTGCTCGTTGAGCAGGGCCTTCTGCATCCGGTCGGGTTGACCCTTGCGCATGAGCAGACTACCCTTACTACCGCACTTGATCACCGCTGCATTGGCATACGGACGGATCTTCTCGATGGCCTCTTCCAGACTCTCGCTGCGGGTCAGGAACTTCAGCTCCGTCTCGTTCGGCATGAAAACTGTCAGCATCGGCAGCACGGCCTTGTAATCCAGGTCCCAGGTCTCCGTCGGATCCCACTGGCTGTCCAGCGAAGTGGTCACACCGTTGGCCTTGCAGAGTTCCAGAATCTTCATCAGGTCGCGCTTCACACCGCTTTGCATGAAGATTGACGAGATATGAATATGTTTCGCCTCCTTGAACACTTCCGGATCGATATCGTCCAGCGACATAAAATCCATAGCACCTTGATAGGTCAGGTTCGCGCGGTCCTCGTCGTAACTCATACAGATGGTCGCACCGGTCGCGTGTTTGTCCTGACGAATGAGGTAACGGGTATCGACACCCTTGGCTTTCAGACTGCTCTCTACCAGGTCACCGAAACTGTCGTCGCCGATCATACCGCAGAATGCCACTTTGGCTCCTAACGCCGCTGCATTGGCCGCAAAAATAGCGGTCGAGGACCCTAAGGTCAAGGTCATCTGCTTGGCAAACTTCTCTTTGCCGATCTCCGGTTCACCTTCAATCTGATTCAGGATCAGATCCACGTTCAATTCGCCTAACGCGATGATATCAAACTGTTTCATAAATTTGAAATTTGAACTCATAAATACTTCTGGAATAACGCACTCATCTTATTCCACCAATTGGCCGGATAACTATGTCCCATTTCCGGTTCAAAGATATACTCTTTTTTCTCTGCCGGAGTGGCGAGATTATTAAAGGGTACGAGGTTCAGACGCGGCGGACACACATTATCCGCCAACCCGCTCGATGCCAATACGGCACAGGAGATACGCGGCGTCATGTGCTTGATGTCGAAATAGGGCAGATAGGTTAGACTCTGTTCGATAGGCACACCGTCCACCCAGTAGTGGTCGTTGATCTCCCAATAGGCCAGACTCTCGATATCTTTGGCGTCTGCAAAATCCCCCATAAACGCTACGTTCGCAGCAATGGCGGTGAACGGATAATCACTTAAGGCTGCGGCTACGTACGTCAACGCACCTCCTTGACTTGAACCCTCTGCAAACAGCTTCGTCATGTCGCTTGTCGTACGCGTGGCCATAAATCGAATCGCCTGCACCACGTCCATATATGCACCGCGGTAGTAATAATTGTCCTTCTGACCTAAGTTGTATCGGAACCAATCGCCGTAAATGTTCACCGTTTCTTCGGTTACACCTAAGTTCGTTCCTGCGGGACGGTTGTTCAGGTATTGGCCACGGTGCGAGAGGTAGAACTCGGCATTCGTACTGCCGTACGGACAGTCCACCGGACCGGTGTAACCTTGCGTGTCATAGCCGTAGAAATGCAGGATCACCGGATGTTTCTGACCGTCCAGCGGCTCGCAGTAGTAACCGCGGATCTTCACCGGGTCACCACTCAAACCGTCCGGTACCGAATACATCTCCACCAGATAGACCTTACCGTACTCATTGCTCCGTTCGGGAATCTCCGTCAACTGCGCTTGCATGTCGATGGCGGCTAACTGGTCTTTGGCCTCCTGCCAGAACTGGTCAAAATCCTCCGGTTTGTCATTGACCGAAGTGATCTCAAACGGATCGATGGCAAAATTGAAGACACGGAAGATCGACGAATCCAAATAGCATTCCGCGATATAGATACCCGGCTCCAGATTCTCTGTGGTGGTCAAAACGACCGACTTCTGACTCTTGCCATCCACCTTCACGCTGTCCATAAGCGTAACGACGCTGTCTTTCTTGTCGGTCAGGATATCCACTCTCGTGCCGAAAGCAACCGCACTCGCATTGTCATTCGTGACCTGGATGGTGATCTTCGGTTTACCGCTCCACACCCAGTTATCCGTGATCAGTACGGACTTCTCAATCAGCAACGGATCAATCTCTCCGCTTTGCTCTTGCTGCGGCTCATCCGTTCCGGCTTTCTTCTTCTCGCATCCGCATGCCCCTAACAGGACGAGCAGCGAAAGGAGAACGACGTAATATTTCTTATTTAAGATAGTCATTCAGGTTAACAATATTGAATGCGTTGTAATACTTATCCATATTGTGCTCGATACGCATCAGCACTACCTCTTCCGCATGGATACCGAGACGCTCGAGGTTCTCATACAAGTTCTGACGAGCTACCAGTGCCTCCGGTTTCTGCCAGATGTAACGGCAACCGGTCTTCACGAGCCAGAGCTGACGATCCGGCGTGCAGTCCTTCAGGTCCTTGCCTACCTCTTCGCCGTGCAACCATTTCTTCCAGCGGTTGGACTCATAGACGCATTGCCAGAGCACTTGGGTCATATTCGAGAGTTGTGCTACCTTACCCTCTGCGTACAGTTTCTTCTCCAGCTCTTCGAGTTCAGCCAACGCATCGTACTCGTTCATCGTGAACTCCGGTCCTACGTTCGCAGCGCCCATACCTGCCTTCGGATAATCCTCCGGGTTCTCTACATCGTCGCTGTAGTGACCCTTGATGTAACTGCCGTACGGACGAACTTTCGCCGTCAATTTACGTGCTACCTCCGGATCAAAGAAGGTGGTGTGCAAATCGGTACCTACCTTACCTACGATGAAGCACGGCCATACATCGTCCAGACCTACCTCGTGCAAACCGGCTTTCAGACCCTCGAGGAAGGTGTCGAACGTCTTCTCGTCTGCCAGACCACCATGCACCTCTTCCGTACCTACCTCGTAAGAAATAGGAGCAATGTTATGTGCCTTGCGGAAATCCTCGGCATGCTTGATCAGTTCAACGGTACGTTTAACAACCACATGGATATCGATGATCTCGCCCTTCGGCAGGAAGATATCTACCGTCGGATCGACGTGAATCAGGTCATAACCGGCGAGGATAGCAGCCTCGTAGCTCTTCTTCACACCGTTCATCGCGCGCTCGGTGTCCCAACGCTCAATCGACTGTTTGTCCTTCAACCACGGACCTCCGTGATCGATCGCTACTACGTACGGACCAGTGTAGTTCACAGCTGCGGCCTCACGTGCCAAGATCTTCGTGAACGCCTCTTGCGTCATACCGGTGTAACCGCCGTCGCAATCGACTTGGTTCAAGGTCGTTGCGAAATAAATCGGCGAGTTGTTACGTTTCGCTGCACGGAACGATGCTTTGATGACTGACAAGGAGTTCGGACATGCTGCAAACAAGGTCATCGGAACTCCGGTTGCTTTTTTTCTCTCCTCCATCACTTGGAGAATATGCTCAGTTTTTTTCATATTTTTTGATTTTAAAAATTTTCGTAATGTCGTAATAACGTGATCACGTGATCACGATTTATTCATAAATCGTCACTCCCTCCACAACTCTGTGGATATTGCCGCTAACCGACGGAGCGTCGGGATTCAAACCGTGTGCGAGGGATGCATAGTAGCCGAGCAGTTGTCCTACCAGCACGTACGCTACGATACCGTAGAAATCGTTCTCCTTCGGTCCGTGCGGCATCCGTACCACCAGATCTGCCTTCACACCCGGCAACTCCGGCGCCTTGCCGGCAATGACGATGATCTGTGCCACCGGCTTATTGTTGGCATCCACCTGCTTAACGAGGTCGCGCTCATAACGCTGTACATCCTCTTGCTCGGTCATCAAGTAAACGACGATCGATTTCGAGTTAACCACCGCCTTCGGTCCGTGACGGAAGCCCAAGAAACTGTCGAACTTACATACCACCGCGCCGTCCGTCAACTCCTGCAGTTTCAGATGGCACTCTTCCGCAATACCCTTCAGTGCACCCGAGCCTAAGAACACACCGCGCTCAAAAGGACGGCTCGCGATCTCTTTCAGCTTGTCCTCATACTCTGCCATGATAGCTTCTGCGTTCTTCGCTACCGAATCGACCATCTCCACGTCGTTCTCCAGCGTGTCGATATGACCGAGCATCTGGCAGGTCAGCAACATCGTCGAGAACGAACTGGTCATAGCCAGCGACTTGTCATCCGTCTCTTCCGGCAACAAGAGCAACAGGATATTGTCCTTGCCGGCTGCCTGCTGAGCCAATTTACCGTTCTTGTTGCAAGTGATATACACATGCGCCACGTTCTTGCATAGTTTGTTCGCCAGATTGACAGCACCGACGCTCTCCGGACTGTTTCCTGAACGGGCGAAACTAACCAGCAACAGCGGTTTGTCCGGGCTCAGCAGATACTTGGCATGGGTGATAATATCCGTCGTAGCTACCGAACGAACATTCTTCCACATACCACGCATCACTGGTTGCAATGCGTCGCCGATAAACGCCGACGTACCCGCACCGGTCAACACGATATCCGTCTCCGGGGTCAAATACTTGTGCATGAACGCACTGATTGCTTCTTGATTCTCCAGTAACGCTTTCAATTCCTTGCGCCACATGGCGGGTTGCTGATGAATCTCATTAAATGTAAAACCTGTGTTTGCCATATTATGTGTGTTTTGAATGATAACTTAATGGGGTCTCCGATGTAAACCAAGCCAGAGGCTTTTCGCGCTCTTATTGCCGAACGCGATGCAAAATTACTATATATTCCTTATATCTGCGCACGCGAAAGTTATGTTTTATAGCATAGTTTCGAAACTAAAAAATACAACACACTGATTTTTCAGTATGTTGTATCTTTCGATTCTCATTTCGAAACCTTTCGAATATACTTTCGTTTTATTGGATACTATTTTTTATTTCGTCGAAAATAGCGGTCGCTTGTTTACTATCCAAACCTACACGTTCAGCTAACATGATCAAATCTGTGCCATCGATAAAGGAGTCTCAAAAGCATCTATCATACACTATCGAATTTGAAATCCGCTGCAACATCCGTAGAACTTGTAGTGTTGCGTACTACCCTTTGGTATCATTTTTATATAGTTTTGTTTGTTATTCCGAATAGTATTCGGCTATGAATCGTGTGGTTATCGTGTGGTAATCCTAGACTTTACTCCTTATATCTACCTAATCACACCCTAACCACCCTACACCATCCGGTCTAGCTCTTGGCGCTATTCCGCCAAGTTTTTTGACATGACGGTTTGACGGTTTCTGTCGTTCTTTTTTGCCATGATTAGCGTACTAACCTGCTTATTTTATGCGCTTTACGACGAAACCGTCAAAACCGTCAAACCGTCATCCCACTTTTCGATACCGGCCGTGTTCCAGTTTGATGACAATCCCCTCTTCTTGCCATTTATCATTCCATCTTTCTGCGGTTCTTTCGGATATGCCTTGTGTTTTTGCCTCTTTTATCAGTTCCTTTCGTTCATAGTTTGCCTTCAGCTGTTCAAACAGCACCTTCCTCTGATCCAGCGGTTTGATATCCGGTATCACCTCCTGTGCATCCCCGTCAATCATCCTATACGCCGCCGCCATATGCAGCAACATCTTATTCCCGATCATCTCCGCCGTCTCATAATCCTCATCTGTGCAGAAAAGGGTATTGCGCCCTTCGGCGATATTTTTATCGCCGTTCTCTTCTTCTGTTGCCGGCGAATGGCATTCGCCGTTTATCCCCCTCATTGCCGTCTCATAATCCTCATCTCTGCAGAAAATGGTATTGTGCCCTTCGGCGATATTCCCGATCATTTCTGCCGTCTCATAATCCTCATCTGTGCAGAAAAGGGTATTGCGCCCTTCGGCGATATTTTTATCGCCGCTCTCTCCGTCTGTTTCGTCCGAATAGTATTCGGACACATTCCCCCTCATTGCCGTCAATATCATCGCGATGCGCTCTATCTGTACCGCCATTCGAATCACCGCCGAGTGGAAATTATCCCCCAGCAGCCCGATCAACGTCCCGTACTCTGTTTCCAGATGTTCACCCAAGACGCTCTTTCTGTGCATCGGTGAGACTCCATTCGCGCGCGCCTTCGCTCATTAGGGTTTCGTACATGCGTAAGAGTCGCTGTTCCACGATGCGGAGGTTTCCCTGCTCCTCAGCAGATACAGAATGGATTCTTTCCATAGTTAAAAATAGGTTTAGTTAATAATTAAGTTTAGGTGATTCTAAAAATCGAGTGCAAAGATACAAAAAATTTTTGATATATGCAAATTTTTGCCCCTTTATTGTTAAAAAACTGATTTTTTCTACAGCTAAATTTTTCGAAACATTGCGAAACGGGAAACGAAAACATGAATGATTTATATAAAATATTGATTTTAAGCTATTTATAAAACATCCTATATAAAATATCGCTTTTTATGTTTTAAAACACATTTGCGCACGTACGTACGTTCAATAATTTGTAGTACCTTTGCGCCGGTTTTTGAGGTTTCAACCCCTCCCAACACAAACGAAACAAACATTTATTAACATTTTTAACAATAAATTATCATGAAAAAATTATTTTTACTTATTCCGGCATTAGTGCTTGCAGTAATGGTAAATGCAGTCACTCCGGGCACACAAGCTCTTCGCGCCGCATACAATAGCGCAGAGGCCGGTTCTACCCTTGTCTTAGAGGCTGGTACGTATGAAGAGACAGAGCGTATCGAGTTTACAAAAAGTATGACAATTATGGCAGCCGAAGGAGCTGAAGTAATTGTTAAGACTTACAAAGACAATCCGCTTACACTCGGTGCAGAAGTGAAATTTATCGGTATTCAGTTTGATGGCTCTGAAATGGGCACTCGTGAATACTTCATTTGTTCGTACGATGCAACCGCCGGCAACGAGTTACATTTTGAGAATTGCGAAGTGTACAATTTCCCGTCTGCAACTTATTTAATTAACGCTGCCAGTGATGCACGTTCGCTTGACTCTATCATTATTAACAATTGCTATTTCCATAATAATGGAAATGATGCCATATACGTCAACGGAGCTGCCGCAAGCAAAGGTGTTATTATTACGAATTCCACATTTGCTAATTCTTCTGCAAGCCATAGTATCATCGAAGTACGCAATGCGGGAACCGTTGCAGAGGATATTGAACTGACTGTTGATCACTGTACTTTTTACAACAACACTTTCGGCGATGGAGACTATTCTAACATTCGTGCATACAAGTTAGCTAAATCTTATATTTCCAACTGTATTTTTGCTCATTCAGAAGCATATGCAAAATATGCAGCTTATAGTTACGGCGGTACTATCAGCAACTGTCTGACTTATAATTTGACAAGTGGTTACCGGGATTGGAGTCCTTGCGCTGTTTTTTCCAACAATATTACCGCTGATCCACTCTTTAACGATCTCGCAAATAACAAATACACGTTCGATGGCAATTGGACTACCATGTCCATCTCCCCGGCACGTGGTGCTGCTACCGACGGTTCGGATCTTGGTGACCCGCGTTGGTATAGCGCAGAAGTTCTGCCTAATGTTGATTTCGCTACAGCATATCAATTTGTAGGCGCCAAAGCCCTTCTCGCAGGAAAAATCTGGTATGATAATGTAAACGAGTGTCTCTATGGTGATGGTGCTCATAACCAATATTATGGTACTGCTACCTGGAAATTCCACGCAACGAAAGCATGCGTAGTAGAATTATCCCTTAATTTGAATAGCGAAAGTCCTTCCGTACACAAACTCAGAGTGGAAGTTCTGGATGCAGATGGGAACAATATCGGTGAGTATGCTGAGCAAACTTCTACTTTACCCGGTACTCTTACCATTCCTGCAGCAGGAGACTACAAAATCATTCTGCATGATGATCAAGAATGGTCATCCGCAAAGGTTGATAATATCACTCTTGCATACATTGGCGGTGCAGTACAGGCAATGCCGGGTACAACCAATATCAACGAAGCATGGTTCTCTTCTAACGGAATACGCACAGCAGGCGAAAAGATTGTTATACCATCCGGTTATCAACACGAAGGTTGGGTAAAATGGAATGTAAGTTTTGCTAATACGGCCAACTATAAGGCTAAAGTGAATATCAATTGCGATAACGGACATAACTACACCGTTGCGCTCTATCGGAGCGAATCGGATGAATCTCCTATTACTTGGGGCGAGGGTGGACAAACAGAAGATGCTAGCCCGCTGGATTTAGGAGCAAAAGAAGTTCCTGCGGGTAATTATATTCTGAAAGTGACCAACGCTGTTCAGTATTCGCATGCTGAATTGGTGAGCGTACAATTTGTTAATGCAGGTGGCGGATTGGTAAACATTCCGGGAAATATCACTTTGACGGAAGCAATCCTCAGCTCTCGCGCTTATATTGACGAAAATGGTGAGATTCGCTTTACTGATGATGATCATGCCGGTCATGTTACGGAGGAAAGCGCTGCTTGGAGAGTCAATGTCTCCAAAGCCGGAAATTACAAGTTCACTACTAGCGTTAATAGCGTAAACGGACATAGTTACTTGGTATCTATTTATAATGCCGACGAGACCGTACTGAAAGGTTCTGTTACACAGAGTGGCGACGATATCTGGGGAGCAGCAAAAACATTCTCTACTGATGAAATCTATTTGGAAGCAGGTGAATATCGTGTCAAAGTACAGAATACCACACCTAACTCCAAAGGTCGCATCGTAAGCATCTCTGCCTCCTACGAAGGCGGTGCCCTTGTTAACATCCCGAATGATGCTATTCCGTTTGAAGATGCTCTTTTGCACGATGGCGCGACGCGCGATAACGAAGGTCTGCACTTCAAGAATGCCCAATATGTTGAGTGGAATATCCATGTAACAGAAGGATTATATACCTTCGCTGCTACATGTACCAGTTCTAATTATTCGAATTTGACAATAAAGGTAAAACAAGGTACAAGCGAAAAATATTCTTATACTCCGCAATATTCATATACCGGTGATAAGGTGATTTCTTCTCCGCAATGGCTTCTTGATGAAGGTGACTATACACTCGAATTGTCGAATCCGACGTCTGGAAGTGGCTATATATCAACTCTCTCTGCAACTGCAGCAACGGATGTATTTATCCTTGACGAGAACACAGAAGACGATGGCAGCATCGAGGCTGCTGCGGCTACCGGTGAAGAATATACGTTCCTCATCAAGCGTTCCTTCACCGCAGGCAAGTACTATACCATCTGTCTCCCCGTTAGTTCATGGAACGATGAATTAAAACTTGCGTTCGGTGCAGATTATGAGTTATGGCAGATGTCGTCGGCTACGCAATCAGGTGACGAGATTGCTCTGAATTTCGAGCAGATCACAAGTTTCAGCGCCGGAAAACCGTATATCATCAAACCGTCGGTAGATGTTGTGAACCCCATCTTGTATAATAAGAAGGAGATTAAAAATTATATCAACAACAACGTTCAGGAATTCGCTGCTGCTGACTTCATTGGTACCTTCTACAAGGATGTAATTCCTGCCGGAATGAGCAACCTCTATCTGCAGAACAACAACCTCTATTACTCCGAGTCGAACAATACCCCGATTAAGGGTATGCGTGCTTGGATTCGTCTGAAATCGCAAACTTCTGCACCGGCAAGAGCACGTATCGTTCTGGGCGAACAAGTAGCTACGGAGATCAACTTCGTGAACGGCGAATCGGTTAACGGTTTGATTAAGGCTATTGAGAACGGTCAACTCGTTATCATCCGTGACGGTAAGAAGTACAACGTAATGGGTATTAAACTCCAATAAACCAGTAAAATATTTATCATTATGAAACGTAATTATATTATTCCAACTACAGAAAGTATTGCATTCCACGCTGGTTCTATTTGTGATGCCAGCGCAGGTGCAGGACAGAATGTAAACACCAATCTCCCTGGTTTGGGAACTGGTGGCGGACAGGAAATTGGTCTTCCGGACTAAATGTCCTTGAGTGCTTTGGCACTCTCCATACAGGAATGGCGAGTCATGCGGACTCGCCATCCTTGTTTATTTACTTAAATTGTATCCTATGAAACGCATATCGCTATTTCTTTGTGGCGCACTTTGTTGCGCAGTTATGCATGCCGCGACCATCAATGTAGCACCGGGTACGGGTACGCTCCGAACGGCGGTCACGAACGCTGCGGCCGGTGACGAACTCGTGTTAACCTTCGGCGAGTACAATGAGACCTCCACCATCACCACATCGGTGCCGCTGACCATCAAAGCGGAGGAAGGAACGTATCCGATGGTAAACATCTCCAAACGGATCGAGGTCAATGCGGACTTTGCGCTCGAGGGTGTGGAGTTCAATTGTTCCTATCACCTGATTCAGGTGAACGCTACAGAGCCGATCGACTTCAGCGTACGCAATTGTGTCTTCCGCATGGGGACCGAATCGGTCAATAGCTATCGCGCGATCTATATTGATAACGCACTCACGTGCGTCAAGAACGTCACCATCACCAACAGCACTTTCGATGGCGGTGCAAACGGTGCCGGACGGTTCATTTACGTTTATCCGGGTAGTGACGTTGCGGCGCTGGAAGGACCGGTGGTCATCGACCATTGTACCTTCTACAACTGCACCGACACACGTGGTGTTTATCCGGCCAATATCGACAACACGCATATTACCAACTGTATCTTCATGAATCCCGAGGAGCGGGAGAACACGAACAGTTTTGCGGCCTATGGCGCTAACTCCTACGTGCATAACTGCATCGGCTTCAATGCACCCGTAAAAGTAGGTTCAGGCGGTTCGCAGGCGGCATGCCTGACCCGTAATCCCTATTTCGTGGATCCGGCGAACGGTAACTTCCGGCTCTTCGCCAACAGTCCGGCTGTCAATGCCGGAACGGACAACAGCACGCTCGGCGACCCGCGGTGGGGCGTTTCGGAAGATGAATACGACACGTCCGGCGAACCCTATATCCCCTACAAACAACCGTACTCGATGGCGCCGACCACCAGCTCGGTCAAGGTCATCTGGCAAATGAATGATGAGACCGAACCGTCCGATGCGCTCGTTTATTACGGCACCGATCCGGATAATCTCAACCAGCAGGTACAGACTAATTCCGGTTGGAACGTACCTGAAGAAGGATTTGTACATGTGGTTACTCTGCCGGACCTGCAACCGAACACCCGCTATTACTTCACCGTAGGAGCTTCTGCCACCCGCCGCTTCGAAAAGGTGTGCAGCACCAAGACCGCTCCGGAGCAAGGCCAAGCTTTTCGTATTTTCACTATCAGCGACATCCACGGTAATGCCCGTAATAACTGGTCGAACATGCAGGATTTTATCTGCGGTCTCGACTGCGACATCTCGCTCATGAACGGAGATTTTGTTAGTAGCAAGGGCAATGACCGTAACTGGAACAACTATTTCTTTACCCCAGGCGCGCAATTCTTGAGCCAGGTGCCGCTCATGTCGTCCGTGGGTAACCATGAGACCGGTGATCCGCGTGGGTACCGCTGGTCGTCCTACTATGATTATTTCCACCAGTTCCCTCATGAGGGTGCGTGCGAAGGCGATACGATTGACCCGCGTAACGAGGCCTATTTCCATTTCGTATATGGCAATGCGGATGTCGTCATGCTCAACCTCAACGGCGATGAGTCCTCTCCTCTGTTCCTGCCGGGTAGCCGTCAGTACGAATGGGCGGACTCTATATTAAACGCGTGTACGCGCCCGTGGATCATCGTTTGTCACCACGTCGGTATCCATACTACCGGTTACCACGGTCAGTGGGCAGATGACCCGCGGCAGATGGGGGCGCTGCTCGAGAAATATGCGGCGCTCGGCAAACGGATCATCTCCCTCTCCGGCGATGACCACTCGTTTGAGCACCTCTATAAAGACGGCGTCCATTACGTACGCCCGGGCTGTGGACGAGATGCCAACTATGACCAGCAGAAACAACTGCAGGACTACCGCTACTCGATGTTCTACCGACGTGTATCCTGTTTCTCGACCCTCGATATGGCGGCAGACGCGTCCTCCATCGCCCTCACGGCATACGACTCGGTCGGCAACGTCTTCTACACCTATACCTTCCTCCACGACAACGAGCTCATCACACCGGCGGTGAACTTCACCGTACCTGCTACCGAAGTCAACGCCGAGGACTCGATCCTGTTGCGTTGGTTCACTTTTGACCCCGTCGGTGACGCGACCGTCTCCCTCTATTGCGGTCAGACTCCCGATGCTACCGACGTCGCAACGTTGACACCTATAGTAACGAATTTGCCCGGTTCCATCGAGAAATTTATGTGGCATACGCGTGCGGTCATGCCGAAGGGCAAGTACTACCTCTATGCGGTCGTTACGTCCGGCGGGCAGTCCTATATGAGTGCGAACCGACCGGCGGTTAACCTGCTCGAGGATACTACCCCTCCGCCGGCTCCTACCGCCCTCAGCGGAACGGTGCAGAACGGTCATTATTGCCTCTCCTGGCTCAACCCCACACATCTCGTGCAGTTGGACGAACTGCTGACGGATTTCAGTACCGAAATCGCACCGGTTATCCGGGATATAGAAGAAGGGGCAGTCATGTACCTCAGCCTGGCTGACGGTGCGCTCCAATGCGATTATACCCTTACCCAAGCATGGGCAACCGCTGCGGCAGAGTATGTCTTTGCGGAACCCTCCGACATGCACCTCACCCCCTTCCTGACCTTCCGTCTCAAGGGCAACGGTTCGTCCACCGACCTCCGTATCGTCTGCAAGAACATGTCCGCCAATCATGAGGACTGGTGGTACACTGAGAGCATCAACCTCTCCCATGCCGATTGGCAGGAGATCACCCTCGATCTGCGTACCCTCCAAGCATTTTCATGGTACACTAACATCGATGACCATAACCAATGCGAAGGACTTGTACGTATCTCCTTCGGTGTCTCTACCGATAATCCTGTCACAGGTTCTTTCTGGCTCGATGATATCCACCTCACCGGTGAGATCCTTCCGGCACCGGATTATGCCCAAACGGTGATCGTGCGCAAGGATGATGCTTTTCCCGCTTCGCCTGACGATGGTATCGAGATATACCGTGGCACGAACGAGAGCTGTACGGATGCTTCGGCTGTCGTTGGCCAACTCTATTACTATGCCGCTTTTGCTGCCGATGACCGTGGTAACTGGTCGGCATCCGCTCCCTCGGCCCAATGGCGCTCTGACGACATGTCCGAAGGACTCGTGTCCCATCTAACGAATATACCCGCTCCGCAGAAGTTCCTGCGAAACGGGCAACTGTTCATTCAGCGCGGTAACAAGACCTATACGGCGCTCGGCGCTATAGCAGAGTAATCTCCCCGAAGAACTGCGGACAATGAAAGTCCGGTTTCGGTAAATCAATCGGTCGCCAACTCAAAAAGTGCGGCCGTTTGGTTTTATCGGCGCATTTATAGAAGTTCGCCTTCAGTACCTGTGGGAAGACGGGCTTCTTCTCCCGGAAAATGAGGTCCAACGGAATCCGCTCTTCCACGGTCCATGTGAACTCACCGTCTTTCTCGGCAAAAGCCTCTCTCTGGAAATCACATCTGCGCGCAATTCTTCCCATTTCATCGGGCGAAAACGGCACTACCTCTTCTGCTCTTCCCTTGCGTCGCGAACCAACCATCGCCCCGATGCAGTTGCACTCAAAATTGCAATAATGTTCCTCACCCGGTACCTGACAGAAGAACTCCACGCACGAGTCTTCCCACACCGGTCCCTGGTCCTCGGTTGTCACGGCGCGTAACTGTGCACCGCGTACATGCCATTTCAGCATAATCGCCTCATGGTCGTTGCTCACCTCTACCGTCACTTCCGGCTTCTCCGGCCAACCTTCCGGCCAATTGACATTATTTACTGCACAAGTCATGGATGATCTGCTTCATTTGAGGTTCAACATGCTCTTGTTCTTCAACGAGTCGCAACTGCGCTTTCGTGCGCACCAGGTTATGCTCCGGGTACGCAATCTTGTAGTACGTGTCGCCGTTGATATAGTCCGTAAAGAACCGCACGGTCTGCATGTAGCTCAGCAGTCGGCATCCGTACGGCAACAGCTCTTTCTCCAAGTCGGTCAGGAAAGTCGCCTCCTTCAGATACCCGCGTGCATAGGCCTCAAAGATCTCCAGATCCACATGGATATTGTCCAGGTTCGGATCGTCCTCCAGACCCGTGTTAGCCGCCGTACGCATGAAATCACCGAAATCGCTCAGCACGAATCCCGGCATCACCGTATCCAGATCCACGATACAGATCGGTCGGCCGGCTTCGTCGAACAGTACGTTATTGACCTTGGTATCACAGTGGTTGATATGTTTCTTCAGTTTGCCCTCGCGGAACAGCACCTCCGCCAGACACATCGTCGCGCGACGGCGGTCGATCCATTCGATGATATCCGTGCATGCCGCCTTCCGTCCTGCCTTGTCCGCTGCCAGCGCTTCATCTAACTCCTGCAACCGGAACTCCATATTATGGAAATTCGGTATCGATTCGCACAGCGCATTGAACGGCAGATCCGCCAACTGACGCTGGAAACGACCGAAGGCCTCACCGGTCAACTCGGCCGACATAGGTGTCACTTTCTCCTGCGACGTAGCCGGTTCCACCAGCACGTATAGACGCCAGTAATCGCCTGCGGGGGTCTTATAAAAGAGCTTGCCTTCCTTGGTCGGAATCAACTGCAGCACCTTCCGTTCGATATCCTCCTCGCGCGCAATCAGCAGTTTCTCACGTATGTGCGAGGTCACGATCTCGATGTTCCGCATCAGTCCCTCCACGTCCTTGAAGATTCGGTGGTTGATACGCTGCAGACAGTACGACGGCTCACCCACACGCTTGGCGGGTACCACAAACGAATCGTTGATAAAACCGATCCGCAAGGGCTGCGGCTCCGCTACGTCATTCCAGATAGCAAAATGCGATAAAACTTCTTTCATGGTTCAAATGATTAAATTGCGACTGCAAAAGTACAAAAAAATTTTGACATGTGCAAAAAAAGTAGTAATTTTGCAGCCGTTTTTGACTATGTGGACATTTTTGGCTTTCATATCGGCGGTCTGTCTGGGCTTTTATGACATCAGCAAGAAGATCGCACTCCGGGATAATCGTGTGATCGATGTCCTGACGCTCAGCGTTTGTATATCGGCGTTGGTGCTTTCTATCCCACTGATTCTCTCGAGGCTCTGTCCGGAAATGATGCTTGGTACGCATTTCTATGTCCCGACGCTCGATCCGAAAGCCCACTTCTTCACTTTCCTCAAGTCCATGATCGTCCTCAGTTCATGGGTCTTCGGCTATATCTCCATCAAGCACCTGCCTATCTCGGTCGTCAGTCCGATGCAGGCGACCCGACCGATGTGGACGCTCGTAGGTGCACTGCTTATCTTCGGTGAACGCCTCAACACATGGCAGTGGATCGGTGTCTCCTTCGCTATCGGTACGGTGTTTGTTTTCTCTTTCAGAAATCATCAGAGTATTCGGAATATTCGGATTAATCGGAATACTCCGATGACCAAATACTACATCGCCCTGGCATTAACGATTATTTTAGGTGCCTGCTCCGGTCTGTACGACAAGTACCTCATGCGTCGTTACGACCACAATGCCGTTCAGGTCTATTATACCTTCTACCAGGCGATCTTGATGCTCATCACTTGGACGATTTTTAATCGCAAAAATCTCCCTTCACCCCTTCATCCATTCACCCACTCACCCGTTAAAAAAATCGGTGTTATTGCCTTAATATCGATTTTTTTGATTGTATCCGACAACGTCTATATGTTGGCCCTCCGCGATCCGGACTCCCTCATCGCGGTCGTCAGTACCATCCGTCGGGGTGGGGCAGTCATAGGTTTTGCCTATGGCCTGATCTTTCTCAAAGAGCAGGATCCGCTCCATAAAATCCTCTGTATGGCCGGTATCTGCGCCGGACTCGTCTGTCTGGCGATCGGTTCCATCTAATGGACTCTGCGTAAAAAATCTCTTTACTTTACGTAAAAAAACCACTTTCCCCTCTTGCATAAGTGCGGAAATTTTTGTACCTTTGCACTCGCTTTTGAAAAAACGCAACGAATTATGAGTATGGGGGGGTAAAATGACTCTTCGCGAAATTTGTTCGGAGTACAGCCGGGAGATTATTTTCGGTTCGGTTCTATTGGCTTGTGTGGTCGTGAGTTATATGCTCGCGCCGCTGATCCCGATTGATTGTTTTCGCTCGATTATTTATCCTGCGCAAAACGTCGCTATTATCACGGTGCTTGTGATTAACACATGGGCGATGTTCACTCATTCGGAAGGCATCCGGGCGCGATATGTCTATGCATGGATCACAGGTACGCTGTCTGTGTTGGTGATAGCAAGTTCCATTTACCGAATGTTTGTAAATGCCGAACTGAATCCGGCAGAAGGAACCTTTAGTTTTGAAGGCTGGGAGATGGTTGTGGGAGATTTGATAGCCTGGCTCTTATTAGCCTATCCGTTAGAGCTCTTGCGTCCGGGATGGTTGACCTATAAGAATGCCTTGATTCGCTTGTTGCCGGTGGTGATCATTGGGGGGATAGATGTGTTTACTCCTTTGGATCTGCGTTGGCTCTTGGCACTCATTCCCGCAGTATGGGTAGCCTTGTTGTTTCGGCATGTGCATTACTATCGTAAGTATTGCGAAGAGAACTTCAGCTCGACCGAGCAAACGGATGAGAAATGGGTGATTCGCTACCTTATGATGATGTTGGTGTTGGGTATATCCTATGTCTATCTCTGTTTTACGGACGAACCAACGCGCTTTTTTACCCAACAATGGTTACTGTTCTTCGTCTTAGTCTATACCAATGACCAGATTATCTTCCGCTCCAAACCATGGATAGAGGATGCAGAAAAAGAAACGAATAATGTCGAGCCCGTTGTGGCAAAACCCGAACCCGAGACCGACGAGGAGCCGACGGCCTCCAACGCCGAGTACCGCGAGATTCTCGAACAATGGATGAAGGAGGAAAAACCGTACCTCAATCCCGAGTTCCGACTGCTCGATATGCGCGAGGTACTGCCGCTTAACCGTACCTACCTCAGCCAACTCATCAACGCCGAGTACGGTTGTAACTTCTACCAGTTCGTTACCAACTACCGCGTCGAGGAAGCCAAGCAGGTCATGGAGCAGCATCCGGACATGAAGATGCAGGATGTGGCGGAGCATTGCGGCTTCTCTTCCCCTACCGTCTTCGCCCGCGTCTTTGCCCGTGAAACCGGCAAGACCCCCAGCGACTGGAACCAGGAGCAGGCTAAAAAATAACAAATTCTGGTACAACTTTTTTCTGATATATGCAAGCCCGCGCGCGATTTTTTGCGTCATTTTATTGCATAAACCAAAACACAAACTTATGAACATAGCAAAATGACCTAAAATGGTTCAAAATGCAGAATTTTATTGAAAAGTGTAAAAAATATTTGCATAATTCAATTGAAAAGTGTAATTTTGCAGCGTGAAAAAGTATTGAAAAGTGTAAAAGCGTATGTTGTACCGCAAGATTTCGGGATATTTGGAGGAGTATCTGCGTTCGGAAAATGACAAGATACTGATCATAGAAGGTGCACGACAGATTGGAAAGTCGTTCATCATTCGTGAGGTGGGTAAGCAAGTATACAAGCACTTTATCGAAGTGAACTTTGTGCAAGACGACGAAGGACCACAGCTATTCAAGAAGATCCACGACGTGAATGACTTCTATTTTGCGTTGAGTTCGGTAGCCGGAAACGAGTTGCACGAATATAGCGACACGTTGGTGTTCCTGGACGAGATACAGCATTATCCGCAATACCTGACGCTGCTGAAGTTCTTCCGGCAAGACAAGCGGTACCGGTTCATTGCGAGTGGTAGCTTGTTAGGCTTGACGCTGAAGAAGACGAAGTCGATACCGGTGGGGAGTGTGATCCGTAAGCGGATGGTTCAGTTGGATTTTGAAGAATGGCTGATAGCGAACGGTTATGGCGAGGAGGCTCTGCGGCGACTGCGTGAGGCATACGACCAAAAGGAGAGTTTGAGCAAGGAGCAGCATGAGTATGTGCTGTCGCTATTCAAGCGATACCTGCTGGTGGGAGGACTGCCGGATGTGGTGAATGAGTATCTGAAGACGCATAACATCGCGAAGGTGCGTGAGGTGCAGAATGCGATAATGGACCTGTACAAGCAGGATGCTGTGCAATACGAAGAGGCAGCGGAGAAGAAGCTGTATATCCAGCGGATCTACGACATGATACCGAGTCAGATGGAGAACAAGAAGAAGCGCGTGGTGGTGAAGGATATTCAGGAGAAGAAAGGGGATCGGTTCGACAACTACAAGGAAGAGTTTGATTATCTGGTGTTTGCGGGAGTGGCGTTGGCCGTACATGCGATATCAAATCCGCGTTATCCGCTGTCGGAGTCGCTGCAGAAGAACTTGCTGAAGCTGTATCTGAACGACGTGGGACTGCTGACGAGTGTGTTGTATGGTTTGTCGATCAAGGCCGTGATGGAGACGGAGAAGAGCGTGAACCTGGGTGCGGTGTATGAGAGTGCGGTGGCACAGGAACTGGCTGCGCATGGGCATAAGTTGTTTTACTACGACAACCGATCGAAGGGCGAGGTGGATTATATGATCGATGATACGGAGAATTGCCGCGTGATGCCGGTGGAAGTGAAGTCCGGCAAGGATTATACGGAGCACAGTGCGCTGACTAATTTTGTGACGAATCCTGATTATAAGATCGAGGACGCGGTGGTGCTGTCGAACGAACGGGAGGTGAAGCGTGAGGGGAAGATATGGTATCTGCCGGTGTATTTCGCGATGTTCATGCATGCGATAGAGGCATCGGAGATGGATGAGGAGGATTTGATGTTTTGAACCTTTGCGTTGTGTATTGCAGAGAAAAACGTCCTTTGGGGCGTTTTTTTCGTAATTATGCCGGACGATCAAATTCGTTCCGGCATAATTACGTGAATAAATATACCTATCTACTCGCTAAAAAAGAAAGTGGAGAATTGAGCATCCCAGAAGAGCGGGACGGATGGAAAATGGAGAATCCGACGGGACGGAAAGTTATTTATGTGAAAGGATGAACGCATGAAGGGTTGTAAGAGTTAAAGAAAAGGACTTTCTCGGGTCTTTCTCAGGACTTTCTCGGGACGTGGTCCCGTGATGGTCGCGTTATTGATCCGACAAAACCACGTAATAGTATGGGAAAAGTAAGTTTTGACATGGGAATAGAATCGGTAACGGGTGTATTGATGGGCAGTGATGCTGGGCTATGAGTTGGAAAAAGGGTTGTAAAGGCTATCGTGCAGAAGTTTGTCGTCTATCGTGCAAGAGAAGGTCAAAATATTTGCACGGGTGATCAAAATGTAGTACCTTTGCACCGGATTTGAGAAATCGCATAGGCCTGGCGGTTATCGGATCCCGCGAGGATGCTGTTATAATCGGGAAGCAGGGCGTTCAGCACTCATTCTCAGTCTTGCGACCGAAAAAGGAATGAACCTCGCGTATTTTAGTAACCATTAAACAAAACCTTAACAAAAATGGCACATGTAGAATGGAGCGCCGGTATCGACTCTGTATCCGGTGCATTGAGCAAACCGGGATCGAATCCCCAACACCGTTGTGAGAAAATGCTGCTCGGTACGCACCGTGTAGCACCGACGGAGAACCCCAATTGTAACCGTATCTTCCTACGGAAGAAGACCAAGCGTTCGACGCCGTTGCACGAGTTGGAGATCATCGCTCGTCAGCGTTTCACCGCGGTACGCGCAATGGTGCAGGACCGTGGATCCAACCTCTCCACCATCGCAGCTGACCAGCGTGCGTACGAGGCGCAGAAGAACCTCTCCAACGGCCGCAAGACCTTCAACGCGTACTTGTGGAAAGTGTGTGGCGAGGCGTATGACGCAGAGCACCCGCGCAGCTAATCATGGGGTCCCCAAATAATTGATTAAATTTTTGGGGAGAGCGGAGCTGCCCCGAGTACTTCCTACTAAAACATGGTTTTGGTACATGTACGAGGGGTTTGCCCGCGAATTATATATTGACAATTCGTCAAAAATCATAAAAATTCGTAAATTTTAACCGATAATTCGTAAATTTCTGTTCGTTATTTGAACTTTGCGTAAATACTTGACCCGTGCGTATTGCAAGCGTGCGGGTTTTTTAGTACCTTTGCAAGATTTTTTACGAGAAATAAGGTATGAGTATTGTTTGTTTTAAAGAATTAAAGGTACGAATTCTGCTGTTGATTTCGGTATTATTTATTTGTGCTGATATGCACGGTGTCGGTTTTACGCCGACGGATGGTGGTTTTGTAGTGAAGCTCCAACGCGGTCAGAGCATCTTGCTGTCCACCATGATAGATGATGACAATAATGCAGAAACTCCGGACGTGGAGTATTTCGTGTGTCATTACCCGAGTCATACAGGTGGCCATTTTAGTTATACCAACTGGGATAAGAACAAAGGAAATATCCTTAAGTTGGTTCCGCAAGCCAGCGATGCTACGGAGCCGTCGACGGTTTCCATATGGAGTATTGATGATCCTTTGACGCGTGCTGACGCGGGCGGTGCGCTGGGTGGTATATGCTATACGATGTGGAGTTCGAACGATCCCAGTTATACTCTTCTTTGTGCTGACGGCTCTAGTTTCCAGTTCGTGGGCAATCTGACGAACGAAAGAGGTAATACCAACGCCCTCGATGCAATTTTTGTCCAGCCTATCAAGAGCGATAAATTCACCTCTTTTGACCCAAATAAAACATTAGGGAGAGCAGACGCAGATTCCAAAGGTCGATTCAATGGCGAGAAAGGGTATGGTTTCTTGGGTATGCCTTATCGCGAGGTGTATTGGCTGGCTATTCCAAAAAGTAACAATCCATCTTCCTACACCAACGCTTTGGTGGTTGGCTTTAATACTACTCTGGAGACATTAAATTACAGTTACGACAAAGGAAAAGGAAAATACCAAGCAACTGCCCGACCCGGTCAGGCTTTATATGCTTTTGCGGATGACAAGCACAAACCTACTCCTCGTACTATCTTCCGCTTGTATATATTGAACGAGCCGCATACCACCTCTTGTCCGGATTCGTATTTCTTTGCATTTGATGAGCAGGATTCTCTACGTTATCGCACGGATGCAGCAGGCACAGCCTTCACCTCATGGCGTAAGATCTACACCGCCGAAAATCTGGTCTGCATGGAGCGTCTTGAAGACACCAAGTATTACATGAGCGATTATATGTATGTTCCGGAGCCGGATAGTACGTATTACTATGTGGGATACAAGAATACGTTTTGCATTAACGGCAGGACAGCCGATGAGAAGTTCAACTCGCAGTTCAAGAAGATAGAGACCTTGAAGCTCCAACATATGGATAAGGCAGCTCCGCGAGGCGCTTACGGACGTATGATCGTGGACACGACGCAGACGAGCAAGCCGAACCTCGGTGTGGAATTCCGTCCCGCGGGTGTGTTCCTTAGAGTGGACGCAGGAGGAGGCAGGTATCGTAACATCGAGATGCACCCTGAGCCGGGAGATACCTCATGGATCTGTAACGAGATGTGGACGATTACCGACGCATACACAGCGCTCAGAATCAAAGCGACGCTGTACTCGGAGGCGGAGTACAGCGAGGAAGATGAGGGTTTCGATGTCGAGGGATGGAGCGAGTATGTGGTAGGTAATACGGTGCCCTTAGCGGATGACCCGAGCAAAACCGTTGAAGGCGGCATGACCGGTTGGGCGCGTGTCTATACCAACAAGAGTACTACAAACGGCGGTTTGGAGTTCGTACGTGCGGAGAAAGACAAGTATGTCCGCTACGATAACAACGGCCATTACGGAGCAACGGTTCCGAACACACATGCCAAAGCGGGAGAAACGGAGGTCGTGCTGAGTGAAGCTCGTTTGTTGGACGGATATGAGTTCCTTGGATGGTACACCTTAGCGGATACCACCACAGGAAGTTTTACAAAGTTTAAACCGGGCGATGTAGTGAACTTGAGCACCTTCGACGGAGACTCCCTGATTCTTTATGCGCAAGCCAAATACACAGGAGGTATCGGTGTGGCTCTTTCCTTTATTCACCCTGTGGACAGTATGCGTTATTTCCTGACCCACCCGAATGCGGACGCACCTCGTTATGCGACAGCCCGTCATTTTGCGGATTGGACCAATACCTACCAGGGTATGTCGGACGCTACGAACGCTGACGAGCGTTTCCTCAGTACGTATCTGTTAATCGGAAATAATACCGTATGTGAGGAATGTGCGGACAGCGAATATGTACTGGATCCGAGACGTGAGATGGTACACGGTGCTGTTGATTCGCTGATGTTCTATGAGCACTTCTCGCCTGACGTAGAGGAGTATATCGGTCTGTATTATGTGGCAGGCGAATTTAATAAAATCGTTGCCAATAATACCTGGGCGGGTCTTTTCAAATCCAGCAAAGGCTGGCCGGATCCTATGTCTCCCTGTATAGAGAATACCAAACTCTTCACAACCCACTATTTAGATAGAGATGGAGGAGGAAAGATTAAAAAAAATGCCTTTCCCGTTGAATGCGGAGATACGGTCTATTATAATCCCTCGACAGGTTATTTTGACGGAGCGAAAAGCCCCGTGACGAACTTCACCATTTCCGGTGTGGGCGTAGTAGATGAGCATTACGTGGTTCTGCCCGACGCATCCGTGGAATGGACGGATACGATCACATTCGGTGTTCACCATGACGAGCATATAGAAAACCCGGTATGGTCCAAACTCATCGGCAAGCAACTGATGCTGCAGATGATGGTAGGTGATAAGATTACGTATTTCCATCCGAATGACGATAAGATCATTACCGAATATACGCAAATGCGTCTTAACAGCAACTACCGTTTGGATGAGACCTTTGAATATATCCGCGATGCGCGTGTGGAAAGCTTAGGAGAAGCTGTGTCGGCAGAGGACAAACCCTCCATGAACGACCGCTTGGAAAAGAACTATTTCGGACGCCTCATCCGAAGCGGAATGAATACGCCGGTGGATGTACGATATAATGGCGAATATATCGATATTATCGACACCATCCGTATCACTCTCCGCCCCTTAGGTCCCAATAAAATCAAAGAGTACTACGGGCGTTGGAAAGAGGGTGCACCGGGTCTGCATATCCGTCCCGACGGCTCGCGTTACCGCGATATCATCGTCCGTACCAAAACGGTGCATTACAGCGAACCGGATGAGAGACTGGTGCTCTCTCCGGTGATGCCTGTATATCGATTCAGCCCGCTGAGCGATGCAGAGAAAGTGCTGAGTTTCACCCTTGCGAAGGAGCGTTACCGCCAATTGTTGGGTACAGAGGGTAATGTGCTTGCGGAGGAAATATTGTCCTCCGTGGATTACACTTCATCATTGCGCATTAATACCGGTCAGTGTACCTTTACCACCGCTGGTGTTTCTTCAAGCTATTTTAATAAAGATAACGGAAAAATATTGAATGATCACGTAGCGTTGATTACACAGGCTGATAACAATTCCGGCCCGAATCATGATACGCTCATTATCAACACCTCGGTGACGATCGATGCTGTTCCTTACGACGTAACGGGACGGGTACCTTTGGTACAAACCACCTTGGAGAGCGAGGAGTTGGTATGGTCTGCGGTCGTGAATGGACAACGCTATTTCATCATGGCGGGTGAAGACGGAGGGGGAAATAAGTCTCTTATCTTCCGCCAGTATGAGCAGAAGGGTAATACGCTGTATAAGAAAGAGGATGGTAAGACCCAGTTAATCAAGGGTTCAGCGAACGCAGCCAATAGCGATACCAAGTATATCACACTATGGAGATATACGTATGTAAATCAAGGAATGAAGCAAATTACACTGGCGATTGACGATCCTGTAGGTTTGAAATTCATTATTAATGGTGAAAATAATCCGGGTGTGGTGCAAACAAACTCTGATGTGTATCAAGCCGCTGTACTGACATACGAGTATGTGAATGTATATGTAAATGACAATGAGAATTTTGAGGAGCAGGTTAAACTGAAGTACGGCAATGACAAGTGGCTCAAGCTGTCCGTAACAGCAGGTGTCCCTTCCCTCACTTTGACAACGAATGAAACGGAGGCAACCGTGTTCTCGTTCACCTATCTGGAGCATGAGTATGATCTCCTCAATAATGGAGCCTATCCGAACAAGCCTCAACTGGAGTTCGGCTATAACAGCACGACGGGTGCTTCCGTTCAGACGCGTTATAAAGCCCGTCGCGTCTATTCCATGTTGCTCAATAACACCATCACTTACTGCGGACTTGAGGACGAGTACGATATCGCAGATCTTGTTAACCCGGAAAAAGATTGGAAAACAGATACGACGATCACGATTATCCCTGATAGCCGCTTTAGTGCCGGAGCCAGCGGATTGAGCCGATCGACGAACGCCTCGACGCTGACCACCACTGTGACTCCGTCCGGATCGAGCCCGACAAACATACAATACGGCGGCAAATATGTGAATATCGTCGATACCCTCGATGTACAGATCTCGCTGCAAGACGAAGCGCCCGAGTATCACTTTGCTGACCAATGGAGCAGTTTCAAATCCGTCGAGGATGCGCATCTCAAGATACCGCTTATCCGAAAGACTTATCACACTGCGCCGTACGACTCCCTGATATGTACAGTAGCAGACGATGAATATAACTATGTCTTCCCGCCGGTAGTTTCAGGGGAGACGAATACCCATACCTTTGTCTTCGGTACGGATCACCGCCATGGAACGAACATCCTGGATGTAGATAACCGAGTGATATCCTCTTCCGGTGAAACAGATGATCATACCGGTTCTATGGACTTTACCAATCCGGCTCTAACAGAGATTCGTTTGATAGAAGCGGATGGTAGTACTCCGGATTGGTGCGAGATTACCGAAGTAACTGACAATACGATTACTGTCCACTGTATAGGAGACGGTATCCGTTCGCCGCGCTCAGCCAACATTTTGTTGGCTTATGCGATGCAAGTTCATGAGAAATGGCGTTATATCAACTTCCGCGTCCAAATAGCGCAGTCCAGCCGTTTCCAATTTGAAGGCAACCAACACCTTGTACACTCGAAAGGTGCATCCGGTGATGATTTGAAGGATGGTGTACAACAGGTACATGAGAATAGGACGATACTCTATTATTATAATCCTCATGTAAATAATCCTCAATCGACCGACCAACGTGTCGAGCTGCCTATCCGCGAGCGTAACTTCTACGGATGGTGGCGTTGGTATAGAGAGGGTAGAGATGAAAGAGGAAATGATGTATCGGATATGGATGTTCCCGACTCGTTATGGCAGACTGAACCTTCCAATACAGGTAAATGGAACTTCTCGTTCCGCACGATTGGTGGTAAGGTGCTGAACCCGAAAAAAGGCGAGACCGGAGAGCCCGATTCGATCCTTGTGACGCAGGGACGCTATACCGTCTTCCATGTACCTTCGCAGGACTATGGCGCCCGTAAGGATCCTCCATCCAAGGCGCCGATGGTCTATCCGCCTATAAATAAAGATACGGTTACTTATGCCGTGGATTTGAGCGTCTATTACGACAATCTGCCGCTATCTATGAAGAATGTCAACCAAGTAGATACAGCAGCCATGGATACCTTGCATGAGATCATCGAGCCGACGCTTTCGATCCGCGAGATATTCGAATTACACCCCTGGACCGAGATGGCGGAAATCATGGAGGGCTATAAAGATACGATTGATGGTGGACGCAATGACAAGTATCTGGAGGATCACGTGGTCCGTGCACCGTTAGGTAATCGTCTGCTTTTGAAGACAGAGCACCGTTATGATTACGATAATATCAAGAATGGACAACACTCAGAGTCCCTCTTGGGCTACTATATGCGGGATGATAATTGGGCTTCTATGAGTTCCACACCTGACGCAAATGGTGTGACCCGCAAAGATACGATGATTTGGTGTGGCGGCTGGGATGCCAAATGCAAATGGTACACTTATAACCCCAATTCGAAAACCTATACCGAATGTACGCATAAAGTCACAGAGGCAAATGACTTCCTGGACGTGTCGAAAAAGACGAGTATCACTGCCGGTAAGGATGCCGATACGGTAATATATTGTTTGCGCGCACATAGTAAGAAGACACTGGCGGATAAAGCAGGCAATGACTCCACCGTGGATGGCGCATATATGTTCAATATCTGCCGTTATACGATCATCTATCACCGCCCGGATCGTTTTGGTCCGAAATTGGAGGAGAAAATAGACGGTGTAGATAAAGCCATCATCACCAATACGGAGATAGAGGAACACTTTGACGTGATGCAACGCTTGAATTTCGACTACAACAAACCCGGAACGGAATATACGGTTTATCCTCATCCGCTTCCCTGGGCGGACGCATCGTACGGCTTTGCATATCCGAAGACGGCATCCCTGCCAGATAACCGTCCGCATAATAAGGGCGGTTTGGAGAACCTGGCGAACATGGGTGAGTACAACCTCATCAACCGTATCCCGTCGTTTGGTACATACTGGCATAAGATGGAGCAGCACGGCGGTGCCTCGAACGGCTATATGATCTTCTGCGACGGTATGTCGTCCGCGGGTCAGGTAGCAGCACTCCGCGTGGATACCACCCTTTGCGAAGGACAGAAGATGTACTTCTCCGCCTTCGTTGGAAATCCCGGCAACGAAACCGGCAAGACCTGCCCGAACTTCACGTTCTCCGTACAAGGTTCGGAGAATGGCAGGGTTTGGGAGGATATTACTACGTATATGACCGGCGATCTGCCTCAATCGAACAAATGGTACCAGATCTATTTCCCGATAGAGCAGAATAAGCAATATTCGCATTTCCGCGTGCGGGTATATAATATGGCGGCAAACGATGACGGAAATGACTTCATCATCGACGACATGTGTATCTTCGCTACCAAGCCGCCGTTGTTGGTATATCAAGCGAACACGACCTGTAAGAACGAGAACGAAAGCGACTCGCTCACCCATATCGTGCTCCGTGTGGACTATCAGGGCTTCACCGACGACGCTTATAAAGCGGATGATGAGTTTTACACCATTGAGGAGATAAGCAGAGACAAAGACACTACCTTCCTGCGGCTCGTGGACGGATATGACAATCAAGCTATCAAACCGACCACTCCTTCCTCCAGAAAGGATACCGTCTATGGAAAGATTAACTTGCCGAATCGCACCTACACACCTAGCGAAGGCAATGACTCTATTTTCGCGAACCTCAAGAATCTGGTGAGCTTGTTCGAGACCACGTTGGAAGCGCACGAAGCGGATCATTCCATACCTGTCTTCCGTAAGGGATATGTCTTCGAGCATCTCGATGACTCCATCCGTCCGGTATTCTATGTGATCCATTCCGCGAAGATGTCCTCGCATAGTACGTACATCGTACACATGGCGGGTTCATACAATGAATTGCTCTCAAGCCAGTGTGGCTTGACGCGTAAGTTGAAAGTGCGTAACCGAATGATCCTCACCCTCAACGGCGATGAGATGCCGGAGAAAGAGGTAACAGCGATGTGCTCCAATTCCTTATACGATGTCTCGCTTAATGTCAAGGGGACGCTGCTCCTCGATAACTTAGCGCCGGTAGAAGTGACCGGTTCCTGTTACAACGACTGGCTGCTCTACGGCGATACCACAAATACCACCAGTGAAACGACCTACGGCTACAAATACGAAGATATTGAGAAAGTAATCAAGGATATTCTCCGCGCAGACGAGCAGTATGGAGGCGGAGACAATGCGAACCATTTCGCTCGTTCGCTTGTGGATGTGGATAGTGTTGTGATGATGCGCGTTCAGGAAGCCAATGGTGTTTCTCTCTCAGATGGAGCTCCGAATCCCTATACCATTCTCAAGCATTTGGTGAATGGAGGCTTCCTGACTCTTTATCAGTCGAACGTGACGGTTCTCACCCCGACGAACGATTCTGTCAAATATACGATCTTCCCTATTACGGGTTCGGGATCCGAAGTACTGCAAGATATGAATATCGATGTGTGTCCGACGCCGGTACATATTGCGCTCAAATCCAGTTTAGGAGGCGGAGTACCCTTGGTCATCGGCGGTTTGAACCGAACGGAAGAAGAGTCACAATACCCGATTGTTGTTCTTGCTGATGCAGCACATGCGAATTCGGAATTGGCTATACCGATAGACTCGCTGATGATGCGAGACGGAGGAGTATCACCGGCGGTGGCGCTTAAGCAAATACAGTTCATATCCACCAATGATCCTGAGTTCCGCGAGGGCGTGGACAATATCTTACTCGCACCGGACAGGTCCTGGTTCCTGGGTGAAAGCGTAACCGGTGATGAGAATACGGGTTATTACCGCAACGGCAACGATACGCTGGTTGTAGTACCCGCTTCGGAGTCGAACTATCGTATGCGCGATGGGTATAGTTATACCTTCGGTATTGAGATGATGACCCACATAGGGAATGATGGCTGGGCTGGCGTTGGTGACTGTCCGGTAGGTACGATTCCGTTCACGGTAAGCGTTGTGCCGGATTACTTGCGTTGGGATCCGCAAACTTCGGATAGCCGTTGGAACAACCCGGCTAACTGGATTGGTATTGACCAGCACAACACGCTGATCCATGACGAAGCGCGTTTCGCACCGCTGTCCACAACACATGTGCTTATCCCGCCGATGACGGACGGAAGACCTTATCCGGTACTGCCGGCGACCATCACCTCCGGGGATTCGATCCAGCAAGTAGGATTCCAGTATAACAGGTGTAAATCGATCCGTTTCCTGCCGGGCGGTGCGCTCAGCCAGCAGCAACGCCTCGAGTACGACAGCGTGATAGCCGATCTGAGTGCGCCGCACCAGAAATGGGCTCTGCGTACCGCGCCGATAGAGGGACTGCTCTCGGGCGATCTCTACATGGCGAACGCCGATCTGAGCAATGAGACACCGTTATGGGAAGTCGGTTCGTTCGACGCGAACGGACGTAACTACAATACGGGTAACGCAACCTTCTGGCTCTCGCTTTACAGCCGTGAGGTGCAGAAACTCGGTTATACCGTGGATAAAGACTCTACCTTTACCTCCGCCGCCGATTGGTCCAAGGTTACCAACGCTATGAAGCTTCCTTTGAAACCCGCACAGGGCTGGGCGGTTTATTCGCGCACCAAATCCGGCAACCCGGCTGATGTACGTCTGCCGAAGAACGACGATGTGTATTATTACTATACTACCACCGGTGATATAGTATATAGCCGTTATGAGTCCGACTTGCGTAGGGAACGTGCAACGAGCGCCGGAAGTGCGGACAAGGTAGGCAAGTTAGCGTTCTACCCGGGCAAAGCGGCTACGAACAAGAACTACACCCTGACGAACGGAACGGAGTCCAAGACTTTCGTCTTCGGTAACCCCACCATGGGATATATCGATATTTTGGGATTCCTGGCGGATAACGCAGGAAACTTGAAGGGCGAATTCCGTTATATCGACGCGGACGGTATTTGGCGGCCCGTAACAGTGTCGGCTATTTCAGAATCCGATGTGATCACTTCGCTCTCGCGTTACTTGCCTCCGATGCACGCGATAGAGTTGAAACTGAAAGATGAAGCCGATGCCAAAACCGAGCTGGAAGTGACCCTCAATACGAAACGCATCGTGACGGACGCCAGCCAAAGAGAAGCAGTACCAGATCCGGCACCCGCACCTAAACGCCTAAACGGCGAAGCCATTAAACTCCCGAAGGGAATAATGACCGTCACGGCGGTGAACCCCGCTTCGCCGCGCTGTACCTCGCGCCTCTTGCTCGGACAGGGCTTTAACGAAGCAGTGCTTAGCGGCGAGGATGCAGTACTGACTACGGTCAATATTGATAACTTCTCTATGACCAATGCGCCGGCTACGCCGTTTAATATCTACGCGTTGGAGGGAAATAGCGGACTTAGTATTGACCTGCGCGACGAGATTGTCAATGTGCCCGTCTCCTTCTATAATAGCGAACTGCCGTTTGAACCGAACTCCTATCTCTGGTTCACCGGTGTCAATAATATAGACGGCGATCTCGTGCTCTACGATGCGCTCTTGGATATCGAGCGACCCATCCTCGATGGTATTTGTCTGGAGATAGAGACTCCCGAGACCAGCCATATGATGCGCTATTATATCCGCCGTCCGGGATATGTGCCCGGTCAGAACGACGAGAATCCGGTTACTACCGGCTTTACTCCGCTCCGGGAGGACGATGCTGCAGCTGTGAAATTTATACGTAATGGACAGGTCTTCATCCTCCGGGACGGACATGTGTACTCTATCTACGGGCAACAAATAAGATGATGAAAGGGGAAGAAAAAGAATGATGAAAAATAAGTTTGTTTTAATAAGGTATGTTTTAATGCTATGGATGCTGTGTGGTGTATATCACACATCATCCATTGCGTCCGCCTATGACAGGAACACGTCTTCGCAAGGATGGGGCTATCAACCGCTCCAGACCTCGTCCTCGACCACCGGTTATACGGCTTCTTATGGCGGCACTACGACGACGGGAAGGGTGGCTGAGAGACCGACTTTCCATTTTCAATCCACCTCTATACTGATCAGCCACTCTGATATGGAGCCGATGCAGATGAGGGGTGGCAATGCTTTGTTGTCATCTATATGGGATGATGAGCCCACAGAGCCCGGTGTGGGTGAATTCGACCCACAGGTACCTGTCGGAGATACCCCCTGGCTCTTCCTCCTGCTCCTTATCGCCGGTTACCTGACCTACCGTCTGGAGCAGGCTAAAAAATAAGGTCTTCACATAATTCTTTGAGAGTTCGGCGGAGCGAATAGAAACTCTTTTCGCTAATTCCGTACTCGGCACAGACATCATACCGCGCAAAATTCATAGCTGCGCGGTATTTTTTTTCGCGGTAATTTGCGATACATTGTAGATAATCGTCCCATAGCATCAAATCGCGGTACAAACAGGGATAAAGACGGTAATAACGTCTGCTTTCTTTTGAATTTTTTTGTAAGATTTCTTTTAATTCAGCTCGTGTCATAACATTTTTTTTGAATAATTGTTGGTAAAATTTTCCTACAAAGATACAAAAAAATGCAGTACTTTTGCAGCGGAATTCTAAAAATAAGGCTGGCGCCAGCCATAATTATTAACAATTTAACAAAAGTTATTATTATGGCAACAAAGAAAAATTATGAGGTCATTGACCAAATGTTCGCAGCAGTACTGAGTGCAAACGAGAGTGAAGCAACGATTACGGCATTACGTCCGCAGGTAGAAGAGGCGGTACAGGCGCTTATCGAGGAGCGAGAGCTACCGAAGAACTACACCGGTACAATTGAGTATCACGGCTTTAAGATCGTCGTACGCAGACCGAAGAGTTACACCTGGGAGCAGAACAACCAGATCCAGGACTCGAACCTCGACTTCTACAAGCAGTTGCACAGCTATTACGAGCAGCTCAAGGAGAATGTCAAGGAAGCGCGTGCGGACCTGAAACGTACGGCGGAAAAGCTCGAGAAAGCACATCCCGACTCCGAGTCCATCAAGTACGGATTCACCATTGCGTTGATGGGATAAAAAGAAAGGGGATAAAAGAAAAGAAGCAAAAGAAAATTAAAAAGAAAAAATTCTTTCTTTCTATGAAGACATTCGAAGAAATAATATCATTGTTAGACCCGGAAGAAAAGTATAATCCGGTATTGAAACAATGTCAGCAAATGTGGGAATCTTTCTCTTCCGAGAAGCAGGATTTTGTCTATCAAGCAATCAAAGAAAAGAAAGAAAGAAAAGAATTTGTTGATTTTAATCCATTGTTTGCAATAAAAAGAACGTACCGCGCGCCGAAGCCACAAATAATGTCATTTAATGACTATTATGCCAAATACGGTACAACCGAGGAACGCGACGGCTGGAAGATGACCAATCCGACAGGAAACCGTGTTATTTACGTTAAAACAACATGACCATCACGGGACCATCTCCCGACAACTAAACAACAAAAAAATGAAAGTAGTCAAATTAGAACAAGTTTATTTTTCAACGATAGCTGTACGCTTGGGCGCAAAGATCCATATGCATGTGAGCATCGATCAAGTCAATATCCTCGTCTGCGGATGGAACAACCAACGTCAACGTAGAGGACGTAGCCGAATCAATTTTGCGCAGCACATCATCAATGACAACGAATGGCGCGCATCGCGTGGCTTACCACTTAATTACGAGCGATTTATGTTCGTGGACGAACTGGAGATGTTTTCGCGATATGTAGGGTATGACCTGACGCATTAAGCAGTTTTTTTCATGTAAAGGGAAGTGAGTCGACCACTTTCCTTTTTTTATATTATCTTTGCACCGGATTTGAAAAACAACACCATTATGACCAAACAACAAATCATCAAAATCATCATTTCCGTGCTGATTGCAGCGTTGACGGCGCTGGGTGCAGCCTTCGGATTGAGTTCGTGCAACGTGGTACGGACCGTGACCAACCGGTCAGAGTTTTACCAACGCGGCGACACGTCCATCACCATCCAGACCCGGACGACCGAATCGTACGACGCGAAAAAAAACCTGACGTACTGATGGCCAAGGTAGAGTTTGATCCGGGAATCGATTCGGTGCAAGGCATTCTGATGGGAACAGACCCTTTCTATATTCGCCGCTATCCCGGGAAAGAAGGCGTGATGCATATCGTACAAGCACGACCGGACCGCTCGGGTCACACTCCCTCCGCCGCCGAAGCGCACACACGAATCGTCTTCGCACAGAAGTACGGACATGAAAAACACCTCGCGTTCCTCGAACGCACCATGAAAAATCAATTAACAATCCATTTTAACGATTAAGTATGGCAAAGATTACATTACATGGCATGTTTGCCCGCGTAAGGGGTAAGTTCAACAAGTCGGAAACGCTCTATTTCAAGGGCTGTCCTTGCAAGAAAGAGCAGTTAGGTGTCGACCTCTTGAACCCCTCCAAGGCCAACCACGCCAAGAACATCCTCTCGCAAGAGGCACTCAAGACCGCGGCACAGGCCGCACAGACTGCACTGGCTGACGCTACCCAGCGTGCCGCTCTGGAAGCCGGTTTTAAGGCACAGAAGAAGTACACGAGTCTCTTCGCGTACACCGTAGCACAAAAGTATGTTAAACCCAATTTTGATTAAGTATGGCAAAAGTAGAATGGAGCGCCGGAATTGACAGTGTATCCGGTGCATTGAGCAAACCGGGATCGAATCCCCAACATCGTTGCAGCAAGATGCTGCTTGGAACCCACCGTGTAGCACCGACCGAGAGCCAGGATTGCAACCGCATTTACCTGCGTAAGAAAACCGTTCGTGCGACTGCTTTGTCCACCAAGGAGATCGCGGCACGTACCCGCTTCGCAACGGTAAAAGCAGCCGTCGCAGATCGCGCGATTAACCTCACCACGATCGCTGCCGACCAGGCAGCCTTCCTGGCACAGAAGGACACGGCAGGAGGTAAGAAAACCTTCAACGCCTACCTCTGGAAAGTCTGCGGTCAAGCCTACGACGCAGAGCACCCGCGCAGCTGAGCTTGATCTAAAACTTCGCGTGACTCGCAGCACAGCCGCTCGATTACGCCTACGTTTTGATCTACGCTCTCCCCAAAGCAAACAGAGCTTTACTTTGGGGACCCCAGGAGACCCTCAGGGGTCTCTTTTTTTTGTATTTATAGATAATTTGTCAAAAAATACCGATTTTTCTATATTTTAAAGCAAAACTAATAGAAAACTCTTGCGTATATGAAAAATTAGCAGTACCTTTGCACAACCTAAATCTTTTAGGTAAATTGAGTGAGTAAGATTTTTGTGGGACTCCCGTGACTGTGAAGCCATGGGAGTTTTTTTGTTCCCCCCCCCCTCACGGGTGTTGGGTGACTCGAACATTGCCGTCCGGCAATAATCGTTCGAATGAAATGAGATAAGAAGATTGTAGGTCGCAATAATCGACAGAGCGAAGCGGCGGAGAACACGGGTGTTGGAGTCCCTACTACTCAAAAAGGATGGCCGTATGACCATCCTTTTTGTCGAGAAGAGGTGACTCGAACACCCGACCCCTACGTCCCGAACGTAGTGCGCTACCAACTGCGCTACTTCTCGAGCATTTGCCTTTGGAAAATGCGAGAGAAGTATCTCGATCTTTCAAAAGCGGGTGCAAAGGTACTGCTTTTTTTTGATATACGCAAATTATTTTGCACTTTTTTTGCGAAAATTGTGTTTTCCGGGCACAATTGGCTCCGATTTGGACATAATTTCGCGTACTTGAGCCTCCGTCAGCGCTTCTGCATCCAAACTCTTGGGCAGTCGATAGTTGCCCTCCGGCGTATGGATATAAGCCCCGTATTTGCTGCGCAGCACCTGTACCTCGCCCCATTCGTGCAAGGGCGTATTGCTCTGCTGCTTCTCTGCAATCATCGCAATCGCTTCCTCGATCTTGAGCGTCAGCGGATCTTTCCCGCGCGGGATAGAGATATAGAGTTTATCGTAATGCACGTACGGACCGTATTTACCTTCGCCCACAATAATCTCTTTTCCTTCGTATTCACCGAGCGAAATAGGTAAGGCATTGCGGAACAACTCCAGGGCCTCGTTGAGCGTGATCGTATAGATAGACTGGCCTTTCTTCAGACTCGCGAACTTCGGTTTGTCATTCGCCGCATCACCCATCTGTACGCACGGACCGATCTTACTGATCTTCGCGATCACCGGCTGTCCCGAAACAGGATCGTTACCTAACAGACGACCGTCCACTTTTCCCGATGGAATCGAAGAAAGTAAGGGTTTGAAGGTCTTGTAGAACGTATCTACCGTCTGCTCCCAGTCGGCACGTCCGACTGCAATCTTGTCGAACTGTTCCTCCTCATGCGCCGTGAAGTCATAACTGAGGATGGAGGGGAAATGCTCCACCAAGAAATCATTGGTAACATATCCCAGATCCGTCGGCAGGAAGCGCTGGCTCTCTGCACCGTACATCTCGCTCTTCTGCTTCTCCGTTACCATACCGCCTTTGAGCGTCAGGACCGCCGTATCACGTTTCTGTCCGGCTACTGATCCTTTCTCCACATACTTCACTTTCTGTATCGTCTCGATGATGGTAGCATACGTGGAAGGACGACCGATACCGAGTTCCTCCATGCGCTTGACGAGCGTAGCGTCATTATAACGGAAAGGCGGCTTGGCATAGGTCTGTATCGCCTCTGCGCCTACGAGTTTGAGTCGCTCGCGTTGCGACATCGCCGGCAGGATACGACGCTCTTCCTGTTCCTCGTCCGTGGACTGCACATAGACGCGGGTAAAACCGTCAAAAACAATGACCTCGCCTGTAGCTACAAACGCATATTTGGAACCGTGAATCGACACCTCGATAGTCGTCCGTTCGGATTCTGCATCTTCCATCTGCGAAGCAATCGTACGTTTCCAGATCAACTCATACAGACGCTGCTCATCCTTCGTAGCACCGGCGCTGAGCGTACTCATATAGGTCGGACGGATCGCTTCGTGTGCCTCTTGCGCTCCCTTGGTCTTGGTACGGAACTGACGCGTGTGTACGTATTGTTTACCATACTGCTCGGTGATCACCTCTTTGGAGGTCGCTAAAGCGAGTGTCGACAGGTTCACCGAGTCGGTACGCATGTACGTGATTTTTCCACTCTCGTACAGAGACTGCGCCAGACGCATGGTCTTGGAAACCGTGAACTTGAGCTTACGAGCCGCCTCTTGCTGCAGCGAAGACGTGGTGAACGGCGGCGCCGGCGTATGCTTGATCGGCTTGCGTTGTACATCGCGCACAATGAACTGAGCGGAGTTCAAACTCTCCAGGAACTCAATCGCATCTTTCTTATGCGAAAAACGATGGTTCAGTTCGCACTTGAGCACCGACGCATCGCCCGGATTTACTCCGATGAAATCGGCAGAAACGCGATATGAGGACGAGGCACGGAAGGCTTCAATCTCACGCTCTTTTTCTACAATCAGACGAACGGCTACCGACTGTACACGACCGGCAGAAAGACCGGTGGTCACTTTCTTCCACAGGACCGGCGATAACTCAAAACCCACGATACGGTCGAGTACACGACGTGCCTGTTGGGCGTTCACCAGGTTATAATCGATATCGCGCGGATGCTCGATAGCTTCCAGGATAGCAGGCTTGGTGATCTCATGGAAAACAATACGCTTGGTATCTTTCTTTTCCAACCCCAAGACCTCTTTGAGGTGCCAGGCAATCGCTTCTCCCTCGCGGTCCTCATCGGATGCCAGCCATACCGTGTCGGCTTTCTTGGCCTCGCGTTGCAGTTGCTCTATCAGATGCTCTTTCTTGGCTTCAATTGCATAGTGAGGCTCGTACCCGTGCTCGAAATCAATACCCAGAGAATTCTTACCGATCGGTTCGATATCGCGTACGTGACCCTGACTACTCATGACGTGGTAGTCGCTACCTAAGAATTTTCCAATCGTATCCGCCTTGTGCGGAGACTCAACAATCACCAAATTTTTACTCATATTTGTATATAAATAAGGAGTGCCCTCCAAAAATCGGCTGCAAAAGTAGTATATTTAATTTATTTATGCAAATTTTTTTTTGTTCGCTTGCATATATCAAAGATATTTAGTATCTTTGCACCCGATTTGAAAAAAAATAGTTGTAAAATTTTTAACGAAATACTTGCATGAACGTTTTTTTAGTCGTATTATTAGTGCTCGCGGGCGTCGCGTTATTATTAATGGAGATGTTCCTCTTGCCGGGTTTCGGTGTCGCAGGCATCGGTGGTTTTGCCGCTCTGGCAGGTGCGGTCGTTCTGGCGTGGCTTAAGATCGGTCATCTGGCCGGATACATCACCCTCGCTGCCTGTCTGGTACTGTCCGGTTTGGCGATCTGGGGCTTCCTCCGCAGCAAAGCCCTCGACAAGATGGCGCTGGACTCCAAGATAGACAGTCATGTCGAGTTAGCGAACAACAAGCTCAAGAAAGAGGACAATCAACAATCAGAAATCAAAAATCAAAAATAATATGGAAGTACTCAATGTCATTCTGATTATGCTGATCTGTATCGGCCTAATCATCTTCTTCTACTATGTACCCTTCATGTTGTGGATCAATGCCGCCGTGAGTGGTGTACATATCAGTCTGGTACAACTCTTCCTGATGCGTATCCGTAAGGTGCCGCCCGCAAAGATCGTCAACTGTATGATCGAGGCGCATAAGGCCGGTCTGATGGAAGTGAAACGGGACGGTCTGGAGGCCCACTACCTCGCCGGTGGGCATATCGAGCGCGTGGTACATGCTTTGGTGTCCGCTTCGAAAGCCGGTATTGACCTGAGCTTCCAGATGGCTACGGCTATTGACCTCGCCGGTCGTGATGTGTTCGAAGCCGTGCAGATGTCCGTCAATCCCAAAGTGATCGATACCCCGCCGGTAGCAGCTGTGGCCAAGGACGGTATTCAGTTGATTGCCAAAGCGCGTGTGACCGTTCGTGCGAATATACGCCAACTCGTCGGAGGTGCCGGTGAGGACACGATCCTTGCCCGTGTAGGTGAAGGAATTGTTAGCTCGATCGGTAGCGCCGAGAGTCACAAGCAAGTGCTCGAAAACCCCGATTCCATCAGTAAATTAGTGCTCTCCAAGGGCCTCGATGACGGAACGGCTTTTGAGATCCTCTCCATCGATATCGCAGACATCGACGTAGGTAAGAACATCGGTGCCCAACTGCAGATGGATCAGGCGGAAGCGGATAAGAATATTGCCCAGGCCAAAGCCGAGGAACGTCGTGCGATGGCGATTGCGTCCGAGCAGGAGATGAAAGCCAAGGCACAGGAAGCACGTGCCAAAGTGATAGAAGCCGAAGCACTCGTGCCGCAAGCGATGGCGGAAGCCTTCCGCAACGGTAACCTCGGAATCATGGACTACTACCGCATGCAGAACATGCAGGCGGACACCGCGATGCGCGAAAACATCGCCGGCGGCGGAGAGAAGAAGGCTAAGAAATAAATCAAAAATCAAAAATTTGAAATCATAAATGCGCGTAGCGCTCCTCCAATATCCGATTGTGTGGGCAGATCCGCAGGCGAACATAGGTCTGCTGGATGAACGCTTGCGGGCGATTGCCGGTCAGGCTGATCTGGCGATCGTACCGGAGATGTTCAGTACAGGATTCTGTACCGACCGTCCGGGTTTGGCAGAACCCTGGGGCGAAGGCCCGACCTGTCAGGCGCTCCAACGTATGGCCGATGAGTACCACCTCGCTATCGTGGGATCCCTCATGGTGACGGATAAAGGTCAACTCTATAACCGCGGATTTCTTTTCTCACCCGATGCGGCACCGCAGTACTACGACAAGCATCATCTGTACGCCAGCGGAGGGGAGGCGGAGTTCTTCAGTCCGGGTAACGAACGGAAGATCTTTGAGTACCGGGGCGTGAAGATTCGTTTGGCCGTTTGTTACGACCTGCGATTCCCGGTCTGGCTGCGGCAAGACAAGAACGACTTGTACGACATCCTGATTGTGGTCGCCTGCTGGCCTACCGTACGCATCCAATACTGGGACGTTCTCCTGCCGGCACGTGCCGCAGAGAACCATTGCTACGGTATCGGTGTGAACATGGTCGGAACGGACGGATTGCAACTCGATTACAACGGTCACTCTGTGGCCTACGACACCTGGCTCAAGGATGTAGCAGGTTTTGAAGATTACGAAGAGGGCACGAAGATCGTGGACCTCTCCATAGAAAAATTACGTCATTTCCGGGAAGTACTCCCGCAATGGCAGGAAGCAGATGGATATCAATTGGCATATTAAACAACTCACACCGGAAGAGCTAACAGCCGCAGAGCGTCTGAGTACCGAACTGGAGATCAGTCCGGTAGCGGGACGTATCCTGGCGGGACGCGGCATCCGTACGGCTGCAGAAGCGCGGGCGTATATCCGTCCGTCGCTGGACAGTCTGCACGATCCTTTTCTGATGCGCGATATGGGTGCTGCCGTGGACCGTCTTTGTCAGGCTATCGATACGCACGAGCGGATCATGGTGTACGGCGACTATGATGTGGACGGTACAACGGCCGCGGCCCTGATGTACTCCTTCCTAAAGACCCAAACGGATAATCTCATCTATTACATCCCCGACCGTTACACCGAAGGATACGGTATCTCCACCAAGGGTATCGACACCGCCAAAGAGAAAGGTTGCACCCTCGTCATCGCCCTCGACTGCGGTATCAAGGCGGTCGATAAGATGGACTACGCCCGGAGTATAGGGGTCGATTTTATCATCTGCGACCATCACACACCCGGAGACACGATCCCGAAGGCGGTGGCTGTGCTGAATATGAAGCGTAAGGACTGTCTCTATCCCTTCAAAGAACTGAGCGGTTGCGGAGTGGGCTTTAAGTTAGCGCAAGCGTACGCCCAACGGCGCGGGATGGATATGCAGGAGGTGTATCGACTGCTGCCCTTACTCGCTATGTCCATCGCTTCGGATATAGTCCCCGTAACCGGTGAGAACCGGATCTTGGCTTTCTATGGGCTGCGGGCACTCAATGCCTTTCCGTCCGTAGGTATGCAGGCGATCATGCAGGTGGCGGGTATCGAAGGCAAGACCATCACCATCAGTGACCTCGTCTATAAGTTCGGTCCGCGTATCAATGCCGCCGGACGTATCAAATCCGGTGCAGAGGCAGTACGACTGCTCATCACCGCTGATGCGGAGGCAGCGTTACGGTTCGCCAAAGAGATAGATTCCTACAATCAGGACCGTCGGGATTTTGATTCCAAGACAACCGACGAAGCCCTGGAGCAATTGGCAAAAGATCCGATGAATTCGGAGAAATACACCACCGTGGTCTTCTCGCCCGAATGGCATAAGGGTGTTGTGGGTATCGCTGCGAGTCGTTTGACCGAGACCTATTACCGTCCGACGATCGTGTTGACCGCTGGAGAGGATGATATCATCAGCGGAAGTGCCCGTTCGGTCAGCGATTTTGATATCTATACCGCCATCGACTCTTGTCGGGATCTGCTCACCAACTTCGGAGGACATAAGTTTGCTGCCGGTCTGAGTATGCACCGTAAGGACCTGCCGGAGTTCCAACAGCGGTTCGAAGCCTACGTGGCGGCACATATAACCCCTGAACAGCAACGTCCGACATTGGATATCGAAGCCGAAGTGGAGTTGAGCGATATGAACTGGAAGATGTACAAGATTCTCCAATGCCTCGAGCCTTTCGGTCCGGGTAACGAACGTCCGCTTTTCCTCTGTCGTCACCTGATCAACAACCGCAATTCGCGAGCTGTGAGTGATGGACGCCATCTGCATCTGGATCTGACGGACCGTGTCGTTGCCATGGACGGAATCGCGTTCGGACAGGGAGACAAAGCGACTCATCTGCAGAACGGCAATCCCATCGACGTTTGTTTCTATCTGGAGGAAAATACCTACCGCGGTCGTACGACCCTCCAGATGAATGCCCAAGATATTAAATTAGATTAAGATATGTTTTCAGAACGAGACACCAAAGGACCGAGTTTACGTAAAGGGTCCATCGAAGTAGTTTGCGGATCTATGTTCTCCGGTAAAACCGAAGAGCTCATCCGTCGTATGAAACGTGCGAAATTTGCCAAACTCCGTGTAGAGATCTACAAACCGGCCATCGACGTGCGTTACAGCGATGAGGATGTCGTATCCCATGACCGCAATGTGATTCAGTCCACACCGGTGGATAGCAGTCAGAATATCCTGCTCATGGTCGATGATATCGATGTGGTAGGTATCGACGAGGCACAGTTCTTCGATATGGGTATTGTCGATGTCTGCAAACAGTTAGCCGACCGCGGTATACGCGTCATCTGTGCCGGTCTGGATATGGACTTCAAGGGTGTTCCTTTCGGCCCCATGCCGGCCCTCATGGCCATCGCCGACGATGTCTATAAGACCCACGCAATCTGCGTACACTGCGGTGACTTGGCTTACGTGAGCCACCGTCTCGTAGCTTCCGACAAACGCGTGCTGCTCGGTGAGACCGACAGTTACGAACCGCTCTGCCGCGAGTGTTATAACAAGGCCTTGGCGAGTGAGGCTTGTTGATGTCATATTACCTTTAGCCATCCGGGACTGCTATACCTATAGTGTTCCGGATGAACTTTCTCTACCCGCCCCGGGTACGCGGGTCGTTGTGCCCTTGATGAAAAAAGAGGTGCGCGGCATCGTCTTGCGGGAGCATACGGAACCTATCGAAGAGGCGTTCGTTGCCAAGATCAAACCCATCCTGTCTGTCAGCGAGACTGCGCCGGTGGTAACCCCGGAGCAATTGGCTTTATGGCAATGGATGAGCAGCTATTACATGTGTACGCTGGGAGAAGTGATGGCTGCGGCGCTGCCGAATGGTCTGGACAAACGTCTGATGGACCCGCCCAAACGTCGGCGCACCCATATAGCCCCTTACACCGGTACGATCGAACCGATGCACGACTTATCGGATGCCCAGACGAAAGCTGCCGATGAAATCGAGACTTTTTGGTCTCAAGGCAAGGATATCGTTCTCTTGCACGGTGTGACATCCAGCGGTAAGACCGATCTGTATATCCATCTGATCTCCCAACAACTGGTGGCGGGTAAGAATGTCCTCTATCTGGTACCGGAGATCGCCTTAACCACCCAACTGACTTCCCGTCTGCAGCGTATCTTCGGAGATCAACTCATCGTCTATCACAGTCGTTTCACCGATGCGGAGCGCGAAGAACGATATCTGCAAATCACCAATCACCAATCACAAATCAAAAATAATTTTGTGGTCATCGGAGCACGCAGTGCGGTCTTTTTGCCTATACCGAACATTGGACTCGTCATCGTGGATGAGGAACATGAACCGAGTTACAAACAAGCCGAACCGAATCCCCGTTACCATGCCCGTGCGGCGGCGATCATTCTGGCGCAGACCCATCAAGCGAAGGTGCTTTTGGGTACAGCGACGCCTTCGTTGGAATCGTACTATCTGGCCAATAAAGGAGTGTACGGACTGGTGCGCCTCACCGAACGTTTCGGTGGCGTCGAGTTACCGGAGATCCAACTGATTGACCTCAAACGGCAGTATGAACGCAAGGAGATGTACGGTCATTTCTCGGACCCGCTCGTGGAACGTATCCGTCAGTGTCTGGCAGATCACAAACAGGTCATCCTCTTCCAGAATCGTCGAGGGTATGCTCCTCAACTGCAGTGTGTGAGTTGCGGTCAGCCGCCCCGTTGCGTCCAATGCGACGTACCGATGACCCTGCACATGCGGGATCATGAGTTACGATGCCATTACTGCGGTTACCATGCTCCTATCCCTGCCGTTTGTCCGCAATGCGGAGGTGAACTCAAAGCCATCGGTTTCGGAACCGAGCGTATCGAAGATGAGATACAGACGCTCTTCCCCGAAGCCAAAGTGCTGCGGATGGACTTGGACACAACCCGCAATAAATCTGCCTATCAGGATATCATCAATGCTTTTGCGAATCACGAATGCGATATCTTAGTCGGAACCCAGATGGTGACCAAGGGCTTGCATTTCGATGACGTACGTCTGGTAGCAGTGCTGAACGCTGATCCGCTCTTTAACCAACCGGACTTCCGTGCGTATGAGCGGGCGTACCAGATGCTCGAACAGGTGGCCGGTCGGGCAGGACGTAAAGGCACCAAAGGCGAAGTGTGGATTCAGACTTTTGATCCTGATAATATCGTCCTCAGTATGGTGCAACGCCATGACTATCAAGCCCTGTACGACCATCAGATAGCCGAACGTCAGCTCTTTAACTATCCGCCTTTCTATCGGGTGATACGGTTGCAACTGAAAGACCATAACGGCATACGCGTACATCGGGTGGCGACGGACTTGCAGACTTACCTCCAACGTATCTTTGCCCATCGCGTCTCCGGCGTCATCATCCCCTCCGTCGAACGCGTACAAGCGTACTCCATCCGTGAGTTGACGATCCGTATAGAGAGTACGGCGAACATGGCAGAGGCCAAGCGGCGTTTACGCGAAGGAATAGAACATATTTTCTCGATGAAATCAAATAAAAATACCAAACTGATAATTGATATAGATCCGATATGATAGCAGAAGAAAAACGCCGTGTGGCGTACATCAATGAGATGATTGAGTCCGGGCATGCCAAAGAATTGGTAGCCGAGGGAGAGAATTACCATGCCGAGCAGTTGGCGCGAATCACCCGTGAGATCTGTGAACGGGACGTACGGGTTGTGCTGATTGCCGGTCCGAGTTCGAGTGGTAAAACCAGTACGAGTCATAAGTTATGTCTGGAATTGCTTGCACAAGGCAAGCAACCCGTGGCTTTGTCCCTCGATAACTGGTATCTGAACGGTACGCTTACGCCTCTTAAACCGGACGGAACGAAAGACTATGAGTCTGTCTATGCCATCGATCTGGATCAACTGGAACTGGACCTCAAGGCATTGGTGGCAGGAAAGGAAATCGCGTTACCTACCTTCAATTTTGCCGAAGAAGTACGTGAGTATCCAGGTGAGACCCTTGCCCTTGAGAACGAGGCGGTCCTGGTGATGGAAGGTATTCATGCCCTCAACCCGATCCTGACCCACCATCTGGATGACGTGTACAAATATAAGATCTTTGCTGCCCCGATGAGTCCTGTTTCCTTGGATGGCGAGACCTGGATCCCGACGTATGTACACCGTCTGCTGCGTCGTATGAGTAGGGATTATCGTACGCGTGGTAAGACTCCGCAACAAACCATTGCCGGTTGGGCCGATGTACGGGAAGGGGAAAAGAAATGGATTGAACCGTTCCGCGATCAGGCAGATGCGCAGTTCGATACCTCCATGCTCTATGAGTTACCGGCTATCCGTTATGCCGTGGAGACTGCACTGCAGACCGTTCCGGCTTCCTCCAAGGAGTACGAGGTGGCAGAGAAGTTACTTTTTTACCTCAGTTTCTTTGAGGGACTGGAGGCATCGTATATCCCCAGAACCTCTATTTTGCGTGAATTCATCGGAGGAAGTCAGTTTAACGTAGCCTAAAATCCCCACTATTGGGGATTGTGTATGTCACCAAAAAGCAGTACTTTTGCAGCGTGATTAAGATAGGAGTCATAGGATTAGCCCAGAGCGGTAAGAGTTCGTTGAGTCAAGCCCTTCAGGGCTTGGCAGGCGACACGATGCAGTTCACCGAGGTACATCACCCCGATGAGTTGCACGGCCATGCCTACGATGTAGTGCTGCAGGTAGTGGACTCGACGCGTCTGGAAGAGTCCCTGTTGCTTACGCCGCATATCATCGATGAGCACCAGAAGATCGTCCTCGCTATCGGACGATATGACCTCTTATTGCAGACCGACCACTCGCTGAACATTCCTAAACTGGAACAACTGATCGGTGTACCGACCTGTCGCGTCTCGGTTCGAAAGAACTACGGTTTACCGAACTGTCTGTCTATCCTCCGTGAAGTAGCAGCACGACCGGCTTCTACTGCGCACCCGATCTACCACCTCCGTGACCAGGGCGATGAGGACACCTATCGCGCGTACGTGCACGGTATATTAACGGAGACGCTCACGCACGCGAAGGACGATAAGCATCAGACACGCCTCGAACGAATCGATAAGGTACTGACCAATCCCTGGTTGGGTTTCCCAATCATGATGGCGGTGCTGTACCTGGTGTTCTGGTGTACCTTCACCTTAGGCGCGTACCCGCAAGCATGGATCGAAGAAGGAGTGGATGCCCTGAGTAACGCACTGTGGGGATGGTTAGACCCCAATTGGTGGTCCAGTCTACTCATCGATGGCGTGTTAGCCGGCGTCGGTGCCGTGTTAGCGTTCCTGCCGAATATCATCATCTTGTTCTTCTTTATCAGTTTGATGGAAGACTCGGGATACATGGCACGTGAAGCGTTCATTATGGATACGATCATGCACCGCGTCGGACTGCACGGACGTAGTTTCATTCCGATGCTGATGGGTTTTGGGTGCAACGTACCGGCTATCATGGCGGCGCGCGATATTCAGAATCCCAAAGACCGGGTACTGACCATGCTCATGGTGCCGTTTATGTCCTGTTCTGCCCGTTTGCCGGTCTATATGCTGTTTGTGGACTCGTTCTTCGAGCGCTACAAAGCTCTCGTGATGATCTCTCTGTACGCGATAGGTATCTGTCTGTCTGTACTATTTGCGGTCATCATGAAACGCACCAAATGGTTCCGTCAGGATAATGACGATACGGTCAATGAGTTGCCGGAGTTCCGTCTGCCAAAGGCTCGTAATACGGCGGCGCATATATGGGAGCGCGTAGCGGATTACCTGCAGAAGATCTGTACAGTCATCCTCTGGGCATCTATCATCATCTGGGCACTGGAGTATTTCCCGACGCAGGACTTGAACGACCTCGAACATTCGTACTTGGCTTCGATCGGTCAATTCATCTCCCCGCTCTTGGAGCCTTTAGGCTTTGACTGGAAGATGTCGGTTTGTCTGATCACCGGTCTGCCGGCTAAGGAGGCAATCGTTTCGACGCTGGCCATCCTCTATGGCGGAGACATTAGTGCCGCAGGCTTTACGCCGCTGACTGCGTTTAGTTTCATGCTCTTCGTGCTGCTGTACTTCCCCTGTGTAGCGACGATTGCTACGCTCCATCGAGAAGCCGGCAAAGGATGGGCATGGTTCACGGTGTTCCACAGCCTGTTCCTGGCATGGTTCATCTCCTTCCTCGTTTATCAGATAGGAATGCTCTTCTAAACAACAAAAAAAATAGACGCCCGTTTGGACGTCTATTTTTATTAACCAAATTGGTTAATTAGTGGAGCTCTCGCTCCGTGCGTCTTAGCCACAAGGGCACGACTTACTTGAGCTCTGCCAAGTACTTAATCGTACGAACCATCTGGCTGGTGTAGCTGTTCTCGTTGTCGTACCAGCTAACAACCTGTACCTGATAGGTATCCTCGTCGATCTTAGCAACCATGGTCTGGGTAGCATCGAAGAGCGAACCGAACTTCATACCGATAACATCGCTCGATACGATCTCATCCTCGGTGTAACCGAAGGACTCGGTAGCAGCAGCCTTCATAGCAGCGTTAATACCCTCTTTGGTGATGTCTTTACCCTTAACAACAGCAACCAGGATAGTGGTCGATCCGGTCGGAGTCGGAACGCGCTGTGCGCTACCGATCAACTTACCGTTCAACTCAGGAATAACGAGACCGATAGCCTTAGCAGCACCGGTGCTGTTCGGAACGATGTTTTGTGCACCTGCACGGCTACGACGGAGGTCACCCTTACGTTGCGGACCGTCGAGAATCATCTGGTCACCCGTGTAAGCGTGGATCGTACTCATGATACCGCTCTGGATCGGAGCGTATTTGTGCAGAGCAGCTGCCATCGGAGCGAGACAGTTGGTCGTACAAGAAGCTGCGGAGATAACTTTATCTGCCGGAGTCAGAGTCTTGTGGTTAACGTTGTAAACGATGGTCGGAAGATCGTTACCTGCCGGAGCGGAGATAACAACTTTCTTTGCACCTGCCTGGATGTGAGCCTCTGCTTTCGCTTTGCTGGTGTAGAAACCGGTGCACTCCAGAACTACATCGATACCGAGTTTGCCCCAAGGCAGCTCAGCTGCGTTCGGCATAGCGTAGATAGTGATCTCCTTGCCGTCAACGATGATCGAACCCGGAACGAGAACGGTCTTGCCATCCTCAGCGAGTTGAGCGTCTTTGTAAGCTACAGTGTGCTTGCCCTCACCGAACTTGCCTGCGAAACCACCTTGAGCGGTGTCGTATTTCAGAAGGTGAGCCAACATCTTCGGGCTGGTCAAGTCGTTGATTGCAACTACCTCATAACCCTCAGCTTCGAACATCTGACGGAAAGCCAGACGACCAATACGGCCAAAGCCGTTAATTGCTACTTTTGTCATAATTGTGAAATAATTTAAGTTATTTGTGTATAAAATGTGTTTTAAATTGCGACCACAAAATTACTATATTTTTTTTATATACGAAAATAATTCGTATAAAAAATTAAATTTTGCAATCTTTTTTTGTCATTTTCGGCCAAAATCGGCAGGAATTTCCCCCCACGCCTTGGTATCCCACTTATAGATGGGTGTCGTCCACGTGTTATCATGCAGCCACATTTCCGCCTTCCGGACCATGAAAAACAGGTCCTGATTCTCCATCGTCCACTCCATCTTGGTCTTGCATCGTTTGGCGCGTAACCACGCGAGTGCGGTCACGCTATCCGTGTAGATAACCCAATTGAGATTGTATTTCTTAATATACGCGAGCCCGAGTACGAGAGCCAGAAACTCACCGATATTGTTCGTGCCCTGTTTGAACGGTCCGCGGTGGAACACTTCGGTTCCGGTATCAGCAATGACACCGCGGAACTCCATGACGCCCGGATTACCGCTACAAGCAGCATCCACAGCAAGGGCAGGTAATATAGGTTTAGCACCTGTCGGGGAATTCGCCATACTCTTCAAAGGTATAATTCAAAAAATCATTCATCGGCTTGGCTGCTTTTGCAATCTCCACGATTTCATCGAGAAAATCCGGTGCGCAGACCTGTGCGTCCGTAAGGGGAGTGGAGAAAGTAAAATCCTTATGTTTCAACCAATCGGCATGGATAAATTCCGGATCAAAACCAGCCGGTACTTTCTTCAGTACTCCCCAATAGGAATCAAAATCCTGTTGGAAATATTTCTGCCACTCCGGACTAGCCATGATCGCTTCCACCTCTTCGTAGTTGGCCTCTATCTCCTTGCGCAATGCCGTCAGTAACTCCTTACTCGGTTCCCATATACCTCCGGCAAACATGCACTGACCGGGTTGAAAATGCATGTAATACCCGCCGCGAAGGGATTTGCGCCCCCAGGTCTTCGGTTGACCAGGTGCACCGATCGCAGGAAAACAACCGAACCAGTTCTTGTACGGATCTTTGTTTTTGGAGAACCGTACATCGCGGTAGATACGCCAGATGCAGTCCTTTGGTTGGAGAACCGCCAGCGCCGGGTCAATCTCCGACAGACGACGGATATACTGTTCGCTGAAATCCACGAATTGGGCATAGGCACGTTGGTACCAATCCTTGTGCTCGGCAAACCACTCCCGATTATTGTTCACCGACAACTCTCTTAGAAAATCTAAAACTTCTTTCATTATCTTGTGACTCGCCCGGGAATCGAACCCGGATCTGAGCTTTAGGAGAGCCCTGTTCTATCCATTGAACTAGCAAGTCAAATTTTTATAATTTCTTCATACACCTTTTGAGCCCGTCTAACCAATAGGGTATTTCCACGTTGAACGTCTTTTTGAACTTTGATTTATCCAGTACGCTATAGTGCGGCCGGGGCGTTTTATATGCATATTCTTCCGATAAAATCGGGCGAACTTGACACGTTTTGATGTCTGCTAACGCATGGATAGCAACGGTAAAGTCGAACCATGAGCAAACACCTTCGTTGGTAAAATGGTAGATACCGGGATGCCACATGGGGCATTCGATCACAGTGAAGATGGCTTGTGCCAGATCGGCTGCATAGGTCGGCGTGCCTATCTGGTCGAATACAACGCCCAATGTCTCTTTCTCTTTTCCTAACTTGATCATGGTCTTCACGAAATTATTACCGAACTCCGAGTACAACCATGCAGTGCGTAAGATCACCGCCTCCGGACAAACGGCTAAGAGGCGTTTCTCGCCTTCGTACTTTGTACGTCCGTACGCAGTACGCGGAGCCACCGGATCGGACTCCTTACACGGTACATGCTCGTCACCCGAGAAGACGTAATCGGTGCTCACATGAATGACCTTCACCCCTTGACTACCTAATATAGCTACGGCATCGGCATTGATCTTCATAGCCGTCGCCTCATCTTCTTCGGCTTTATCGACGTTTGTGTACGCCGCACAGTTGACAATCAACTCAATCGCATTTGCTTCCACGAAAGCGGATACTGCCGATTTGTCGGTGATGTCCAACTCAGCAATGTCCGTAAAGAAGTAGGTGTGCTTGGGATACGACGCACTCAATATGCGCATCTCATTGCCCAACTGACCGTTGGCGCCTGTAATAAGAATATTCATATCAGAAAGGATTGTCTAAGTCTTTCAACAAAGGATGTTTGGTGTCTTTGTCGCTGATAACACGCAGTTCTTCAGGCACTTGCCAATCGATAGCCAGATCCGGATCGTTGAGCAGAATTCCACCGTCCGCCTCCGGATGATAAAGGTTGTCGCACTTATAGGTGAAGATAGCACTCTCGCTCAGCACCGAGAAACCGTGTGCAAAACCTCGCGGGATATAGAACTGTCGCTTATTGTCTCCGCTCAATTCTACGCTAAACCACTTTCCGTACGTAGGACTGTCTTTGCGCAGATCGATCGCTACATCCAGTACGCGTCCGACGGTGCAGCATACTAATTTGGCTTGCGTATAAGGCGGTCTCTGGAAATGCAGACCCCGCACAACGCCGTAACTCGAACACGATTGATTGTCCTGCACGAACTGCGCATCAATCCCTGCCTCTTTGTACCGCTGTTCATTGTACGTTTCCACGAAATAACCCCGTGCATCTTTGTACACCTGCGGCTCTATAACCAATAATCCCTCAATGGGTGTTTTAACGATATTCATACGTCTTAAAAACCTTTGCGGCTGCAAAGGTACTGCTTTTTTTTGACATGTGCAAGCCTAAAGGCGTTTTTTTTGTTGTTCACGTATGCGACGCATAGCTTCACGGATCTGTTCGGCGCTGATGGCGTAGGACAATCGGATACACTCCGGGCAACCGAACGCAGAACCGGAGACAACGGCTACATGTGCCTGTTCAAGCAGTTGTTCTGCTATCTCGTCACCTGTTCCGATGGCACTCACGTCGGGGAAGAGATAGAATGCCCCTTTGGGTTGTTTAAACTGCCAGCCGGGGATATCTGCCGCCAAACGGCAAATCAGTTCGCGTCGCTCTGCAAACACCTTTCGCATCGCTTCCACGCATTCCTGTGGTCCGGTCAGTGCTGCCTCAGCGGCTTTCTGTGCCACCATCGTCGCGCAGGTCAGTTGCTGTCCCTGCAACCGGGTACAAGCCGCGATGAACGCACGGTTCTTGGATAGTAACCACCCGATACGGTAGCCGGTCATGGCGTACGCTTTGCTCACACCATTGATCACAATGAGTCGGTCTGCTAATTCCTCAAAAGCCGCCAACGAAAGGGCTTGTCCTTCATACACTAACGCCGCGTATACCTCATCCGACAAGATCGTTACCTCCGGATAGTCATGTAATACGGAGACCAATGCCGCCAACTGTTCCTGTGAATAAACGGAACCCGTCGGGTTGTTGGGCGAACAGAGAATAAGCATGCGTGTCTTGTCGGTCAGCGCACTACGTAATTGTTCCGGCGTGAGACAGTAATCGGTTTCCATCTTCGTCTTGACGGGTACCACTTGACCACCTGCTAATTTGACCATCTCGCTGTAACTCACCCATGCCGGCATCGGGATGATCACTTCATCGCCCGGGTTGATGACCGTCTGGATGGCATTGTAGATGGCCATCTTGGCACCCACGGACACGATGACGTCTGCTGCTTCAAAGCGGATGCTTCCTGTTCCTGATGCGTTGTTTTGTGACTTGGCAATCGCTTCCCTCAGAGAGGGAATACCTGCTACCGGACCGTAATGAGACCATCCGCTTTCAATGGCTTCCTGCGCCGCACAGCGTATGTGTTCCGGAGTGTCCATATCCGGTTCGCCTAATGACATACTGATCACGTCAATACCTTTGGCGCGCATCACACGGCTCCGTTCTGCCATCACCAGACTCTGTGATGACGCTATCTCTTGTACTCGTTGTGACAATTGCATATTTTCTTTATTTCTTCGAATGTAAAACCTCTTTGGGCGAGGAAGCGAAGGAGCTTTTCTTCCGGATCCTTCTCGCGCTGTTTGATTAGTGCTATTAAGTTCTTTTGATATTGATTTTCGTCGATCTCATCGAGACTTTTGCGGATTTCGGATTCAGGTAGATCAAGGGCACGGAGTCCGGCTTGAATCTTTATCCGCCCCCAACTTTGATATTCCACTTTATCATGGACGTACGCGTGACAGAACCGCGCATCGTTGAGAAAATCGTTAGAATAGAGACTTTCTACGATTCCATCGGAAAAATCCGCGGGCGCACCCCACTCATACAACTTACGACGAACGTCTGCTGCACAGTGCTCGGATTTCGCGCAGTACGCCTCGCATTTGTCAAGCCATTCTCGCTTCGATAATTCGTGGTTTACCATAGATATCATTCGTTATTTGAATATCTGTATAACCGTTCTTGCGGAGCAAAACTTCCATCTCGGCCGGATAGGCTTCATTGATTTCGAAAAAGAGGTATTTGCCTAATTTTAATTCTGCAATACGACGATAGAAAAGGAGCGGATCGTTGTCCGGCACAAAGAGTGCGGAAGCCGGTTCGTAATTCAACACATTTTTCCGCATATCCTTTTTTTCTCGCTCACAGATGTATGGAGGATTCGAAACAACAATGTCAAAATTTCTGTTAAAATCGGAGAAAATATCTTTTTGCAGGAACGTTACCTCTACTCCGTTTCGTTTTGCATTCTCTTTGGCTATCGCTATTGTTTCTTCCGAAATATCTATTCCGGTCACCTGCCATTCCGGATGGGTTATCTTTAATGCAATCGCAATACAACCTGAACCAGTTCCTATATCTAAGACTTTTAAATTGTCCTCTTTCCACTTTCCTCTTTCCACTTTCTCTACTAACTCCGCCGTTTCAGGACGGGGAATGAGGGTGGCAGGAGTGAGTTTGAGATCGAGTCCGCACCACAAAGTATGCCCGAAAATATACTGAATCGGCTCAAAATGCAATAATCGATCCACAATTGTTTGCATATGTGAAGAAAAAGCAGTATCTTTGCAGCCGCAAAGCAGTTGGGAACGGGAAAGGCCGGTTTCTTCTTCCACAATCCACCAAGCCAAAGCTTGTGCTTCGTTCGGCGGATATGCGGCCTCCAAGAGGGAGCTAATATGGTTGATCAGTTGTTTCACGCTGCAAAATTACAAAAAAAATATGGAATACGCAAATTATATTGCACATTGCATCGAAATTGCTCGTCGTGGAGAGTATTATGTAGCGCCTAATCCGATGGTGGGTGCCGTACTGGCGGATGCGAACGGTGCGATTCTTGCCGAGGGATGGCATGAACGGTATGGGGAAGGTCATGCGGAGGTGAACTGCTTTCGGAATTGGGAGATCACGAGATCACGAAATCACGAGATCACGAATCTGAAAGACTGTACCCTTTTTGTTTCTCTCGAACCTTGCTCGCATTACGGAAAAACCCCACCTTGTGCCAAACTGATTATAGAGAAAGGAGTAGGCCGCGTAGTTGTCGGGATGTTGGATCCGAATCCTTTGGTAGCCGGAAATGGCGTACAAATGCTGCGCGATGCCGGGATAGAAGTGATAGTCGGCGTGTTGGAGCAGGAATGTCGCGAACTGAACAAACGTTTCCTTTGTCTGCATGAGAAACATCGACCGTATGTCATCCTCAAATGGGCACAGACGGCTGACGGATTTATCGATATCAAACGTACAAGCGGTTCGCCGCTGAAAATATCTACACCTTCCACCAAAGCGATTGTACATCGCATGCGGGCAGAAAATATGGCGATCATGGTAGGCACGAACACGGTGCTATTGGATAATCCGCGATTGTTGAACACGCATTGGGAAGGTAGAAACCCCATTCGAGTGACGATTGACAGGCACAATAGAATACCCGCTGATGCACGGATTTTCTCCGATGGATCCGAGACAATTGTGTATCGCGAACGTACCGATTGGCCGTATATATTGGAGGACCTGGCGAAGCGCAATATCCACTCCATTTTGGTGGAAGGCGGTACAACACTTTTGAACCATATTCTTTCAACGGACTTGTGGGATGAGATACATGTAGAGGTGGCACCCGAATTGAAAATAGGTGACGGGGTGAAGGCACCGGAAGTAGACTTACCGGAACGTTTTGAGACAGTAGATGGGCATCTGTTGTTTACAAAATTAAATAATTTTGCAAAAAAATAGCAAAATATTTGCGTATATCAGAAAAAAGCAGTACTTTTGCACGCTTTTTCGTTGAAAAAGGCATTAATGCCGCGAAGTTGGGATGGTATAATTCGGCTTTAGCGGTGATTGTATAACTTTAAAAAGAAGAGAAAATGTATTTAACTTCTGAGAAAAAAGCTGAGTTGTTTGCTAAGTACGGCAATGACGCTAAGAACACCGGTTCTGCAGAGAGCCAAATCGCTTTGTTTACTTTCCGTATCAACCACCTGACCGAGCACCTGAAAGAGAACCGTAAGGACTTTGGTACAGAGCGCGCGTTGACCGCACTGGTAGGTAAGCGTCGTCGTATGCTGGATTACTTGAAAGCAAAAGACATCGAACGTTACCGTGCTATCATCAAAGAACTCGGAATTCGTAAGTAATTTTACGAAAAAAACAAAAAAGTGGCATATACATTTGTGTATGTCATTTTTTTTTTGTAATTTTGCGAGCAAAATTGCATGATAGAGGTAAAACCGTACATAGAGCATGCGGTGTTGGTGGGTTTGATAACGCCTAACCAGCCGGAAGATAGGACAAAAGAATACCTGGATGAGTTGGCTTTTTTGGCTGACACCCATGGTATAGTGCCGGTGAAACGGTTTACACAGCGGTTGAATTTACCGATTACGGCGACGTATGTGGGCGAGGGGAAACTGGAGGAGATAGACCAGTATATTCAGGAACATCATCCGATAGACGTAGTCATTTTCGATGATGAGTTGAGTCCGCGTCAGATACGCAATATTGAGAAAGCGCTCAATCATAAGGGACAACCGGATGTGCGTGTGATTGACCGAACGATACTCATCCTTGAGATTTTCTTACAACGTGCACAAACCTCTTATGCCAAGACCCAGGTTGAGATGGCGCATCTGCAATATATGTTGCCGCGTCTGACGAGGATGTGGAGTCACTTGGATCGCCAACGCGGTGGTGGTGGAACGAACCGTGGTATGGGTGAGACGCAGATTGAGGCGGATAAGCGGGTGATCGGACAGCGTATCGCCTTGTTGCGTGAACAACTTAAGACAATCGACAAACAGATGGCCACGCAGCGTCAGCACCGCGGAAAGATGGTGCGTGTGGCGCTGGTAGGATATACCAATGTTGGCAAATCGACGCTGATGAATCTGCTATCTAAATCGGAGGTGTTTGCGGAGAACAAACTATTTGCAACGCTCGATACCACAGTAAGAAAGGTTACCATAGAGAACCTGCCGTTCTTGTTGTCTGATACCGTCGGTTTCATCCGCAAACTGCCCCACCATCTGGTGGAGTCATTTAAGTCCACGTTGGACGAGGTGCGTGAAGCAGATTTGTTGGTGCATGTGGTAGATATCAGCCATCCGAATTTTGAGGAGCAGTACGAAGTGGTACAGCAGACGATTGCCGATATCTGCAAAGAGGATAAACCGACGATCGTAATCTTTAATAAGATAGACAATTTTACATATATACCGAAGGAAGAGGATGACTTAACGCCGGTACTGCGGGAGAACTTGTCTTTGGAGGATCTCCAAAAGACGTGGATGGCGCGGTTAGGTGAGGATTGTATCTTCATCTCGGCGAAAAACAAAGATAATATTGACGCGTTGCGTGCGTTGCTATATGATCGTATCAAAGCGATACACGTAAAGCGTTATCCGTATAATGATTTTCTTTTTCAAAACTACGACGTATGAGAAGTATTGACGAACAAGGTTATCATTTTGAAGAATGGCTGACGCCGGAGCAGATAGCGAAGGATGTGCAGCAAGTAGCGGACCGGATCAGTGCGGACTATAAAGATAAAGAACCGCTGTTTGTGATTGTACTAAACGGTGCTTTTGTCTTTGCGGCAGACCTGATTCGTGCGCTGAAGGATGTGCGTTGTGAAGAGACGTTTATCCGTGTCAGTTCGTATTACGGCATGCAGACGACAGGACAGTTGCAGTTCATTGTACCCCTGCAGCAAGTGGTAGAGAACCGCGATGTGATTATTGTGGAAGATATCGTAGATACCGGTCTGACGATTCATCAGTTGAAGGCGCATTTGCGTGGTGAGGGTGCTGCATCCATCAAGACGGCAACGATGTTGTTCAAACCGGAGAAGTTAGAGTACGAAGATGCAAAACCGGACTATGTGGGTCATGAGATCAGTGAGGAGTTTGTGATCGGTTATGGTCTGGATTTCGACGGTTTTGTACGAAACTTAGATGCAATATATAAAGTCAAAGAATAGTTTAACTCTTAAATTTTACCATTATGAACGAAGAATTGAAAAAAGTAATGGAGGTTGCTGAGGTATGGACCAAGGAGCCTTTTGATGCGGAGACCCGCGCACAAGTGAAAGCGATGATGGAGGCGGAAGACAAGACAGAACTCATCGATGCCTTCTATCGCACACTCGAGTTCGGTACCGGCGGTCTGCGCGGTATCATGGGCCCGGGTACGAACCGTATGAACAAGTACATCGTAGCCATGGCTACCCAGGGTTATGCCAACTACATGCTGAAGGTGCAGAAAGAGGGTGGTTTCGACCATGTACAGGACGGCCGCGTAGCCGTAGTGGTTGGTCACGACTGCCGTAACAATGGTCGTCTGTTTGCAGAGACTGTGGCTAACATTTTCTCCGCGAACGGCATCAAGGTGTATCTGTTTGAGAGCCTGCGTCCAACGCCGGAGGTAAGTTTTGCAATCCGTCACCTCAAATGCCAGGGAGGTGTCAACGTGACCGCATCACACAACCCAAAAGAATACAACGGTTACAAAGCATACTGGGAGGACGGTTCGCAAGTGCTCCAGCCGCATGACCAGGGTATCATCGACGAGGTCAACAAAGTAACACTCGCAGATGTCAAATGGGAAGCGAACAAAGACCTCATCGAGATCATCGGCGGCGAAATGGACTACGACTACATGATGGCGGTCAAGTCTGTCATGATCGACCAGGAGTCCATCAACCGTCAGAAAGACCTCAACATCGTCTATACGCCTATGCACGGTGCAGGTCGTCAGATCGTTCCGATGTGTCTCCGCAGTTGGGGATTCCAGAATATCCACGTAGTACCCGAGCAGATGGTTATCGACGGTAATTTCCCGACCGTCGTTTCTCCGAACCCGGAGAACGCTGAGGCGATGACCCTCGGTATGAAACTCGGTACCAAACTCGGTGCTGACCTCGTAATCGCTTCTGACCCTGATGCAGACCGTATCGCAATCGTTTGCCGTAACGACAAGGGTGAGTGGGTGATCATCAACGGTAACCAGACCAATATCATGTACCACTACTACATCATCAATAACATGAAGCGTTTGGGTAAGATGCGCGACGACATGTATATTGTGAAGACCATCGTTACCTCCGAGCTCATCCGTAAGATCGCCGACGCACAGGGAGTAACGCTCACCGATGAATATACCGGCTTCAAGTGGATTGCTAACCGTATCCGTATGTGGGAAGGCAAACGCAAATATATCGGCGGTGGTGAGGAGAGTTTCGGCTTCCTGCCGTACGATGCTGTTCGTGATAAATGCTCGCCTTCGGCTATCTGCCTCATCTGCGAGATTGCAGCCTACGCCAAGGACAACGGCATGACGCTGTACGACTATCTGCTCAAGATCTACGCCGACTACGGCTTCCAGCGCGAGACGACTATCAACGTCGTTCGTCCGGGCAAGACGGGTGCTGAAGAGATCCAGAAGATGATGGTGGACTACCGCGCGAACGCTCCGAAGGAGATTGCGGGCGAGAAAGTGGTTAAGATCAAGGACTTCAAACTGCTCAAACAACAAGAGCTCAAGGACGGCAAGTGGGTAGAGACCGCTATCGAGATGCCGCTGAACGCTACCTCGAACGTGCTGCAGTACTTCACGGAAGGCGGTCTGAAAGTCAGCGTACGTCCGTCCGGTACCGAGCCGAAGATCAAGTTCTATTTCGAGATTCCGGTCAAGACCGAGATCGGCAAACCCTTCACCGGTGCCGACTACGAGCGTTGCACCGCCGAAGCCGAAGCCCGCGTGCCGGCTATCAAAGCAAGTCTCGGATTATAAGAGAAGTCAAGGTGCAGCCGAAGACGGCTGTCACCTGCATTAACGACCCGCGGGTCTCACAGCGTTGCGCCTGTTCTGTTGAATAGACGCAGCGTATTTTTTTGTTGGGATAGCGGTCAAGTTTCTTCATGCGCGTGCGTACGGCCTTGGCGAGAGCGTCGCCTTTGATGGACATGAGTTCGCCGGTCGTGACTTGGGTGGGGTCAAAACGAAGAGCGGCACCCATGGAGGAGAAGATCTTACACCCGCGCACGCGTGACGCGTATAAAATAAGGTCTGTTTTTGCTTGTACATCATCAATGGCATCGATGACATAGCTGTAACCTTCGAGACCATTTGCCATTAACCATTCCTCATTCACCATCTCGTTTCGGGCGATAATATCGGCATCGGGATTGATGGAGAGCAGGCGGTCTTTGAGCGCCTCCACTTTGGGGATGCCGATGGTGGCTTGGGTCGCAGGCAGCTGGCGGTTAAGGTTAGAGGTCTGGACGGTATCCCCATCGACGATAGTGAGGTGAATGAGACCGGTTCGGATGAGTGCCTCTGCGCACCAGGAACCTACACCGCCTATACCAAAAAGTATGACACGAACGCTTTGCAGCTGTGTCATACTTTCTGTACCCAAAAGGGCTGTACTTCTACTAAACATAGAATTACATATCGTCGTGAGCGTGCAATGATTGCACATACTTCGCATGCGCCATCTTAACTCGCTTCAACTCACTCGGTTTGTCGAATTGTTGACGACGACGGAGCTCTTTAACGACACCCGTCTTATCGAATTTGCGTTTGAATTTCTTAATCGCGCGCTCGATGTTCTCACCTTCTTTAACAGGAACGATAATCATTGCTTACACCTCCTTTCGTAGTACCCAGGGCCGGGATCGAACCGGCACGGTTTCCCATTGGTGTTTGAGACCAACGCGTCTACCAATTCCGCCACCTGGGCTAGCTTGCATCAGAACTTCGCGTGATTCGCGGCTTCGTCGCTCAATTACGCCTACGTTCTATGCTACGCTTTTCGGTCGGAATTTCGTTACACTGTATTCCTCCCGAGTTTACCGATTAAAACCGTCGTTTTAATCGGAGAGGAGGAAGTACGTCGACTATACGAATCGCGGGGCGATGAAGTCGTCGTAAGCCACTTCCGACGAAAAAGCGGGTGCAAAAGTACTGCTTTTTTTTGAATTGACCAAAAATTTTTGCATTTTTTTGCGTTTTTTTTGCAAAATTGGTCGTTTTTTAGCTTATTTCACTCCAATTATAGGACTGTTGGACGCGCAGAATATCCAATTGACGCTTATAAATGCGGTTGCGCTCATCTTCGAGCAGCGGGTCTTTGTCGAGTATATCCATGGCTGCCTGTCTAGCGAGAGCGACGAGTCGTCCGTCGGTAGCGAGGTTCGCTATATGCAGGTCAAAAGGTGTGCCTGATTGCAGGGTGCCTTCCAAGTCACCGGGACCCCGTAACTGGAGGTCCGCTTCCGCAATACGGAAACCGTCGTTGGTCTCAACCATAATGTTCATCCGTTTGCGAGTTTCGGTGCTTATTTCATCGTTAGTCAGTAGGATACAATAACTCTGGTCTCCTCCACGACCGACACGTCCGCGCAGCTGGTGGAGCTGGCTGAGTCCGAAGCGCTCGGCATTCTGGATGACCATGACAGTAGCATTGGGTACATTGACGCCTACCTCTATCACCGTTGTGGCTACCAATATCTGGGTCTCTCCGCTTGCAAAACGCTGCATCTGCAGATCTTTGTCTGCCGCTTTCATCTGACCGTGAACCATGGAGATACGGTACTCTGGAAAAGCTTCACACAGTTTATTGTAACCGTTCTGCAGGTCCTCTAAATCCATGTTTTCGTTCTCCTTAATGAGCGGATAAACAACATATATCTGCCGCCCGTCTTGTATCTGCTTGAGTAAGAAGGAGTATATCTGTGCCTGGCGTATGATGGAATAGTGTATGGTCTGTATAGGCTTGCGTCCGGGCGGCAGTTCATCGATGATACTGACGTGGAGATCCCCATACACGGTCATGGCGAGTGTACGCGGGATAGGGGTCGCAGTCATGACGAGTATATGCGGCGGCATCTGGTTCTTGGTCCATAACTTAGCGCGCTGTGCGACTCCGAAACGGTGCTGTTCGTCGATAACGACGAAGCCGAGGTTGTTCCATTGTACCTTATCCTCCAATAACGCGTGCGTACCTATTAATATATGGATCGTACCGTTCATGAGTCCGTTGTGGATAGGCACGCGGTTCTTAGGGGAGGTTGAGCCGGTGAGCAGGGCGATATGTACGGCGTCGCCTAAGGGCGCAAGGAAGGCTTTGAGGGTCTCGTAGTGTTGGTTAGCGAGAATCTCGGTCGGCGCCATGATACAGGTTTGATAGCCGTTATCGATGGCGAGTAAGCAGCAAAGCAACGCTACGAGCGTCTTACCGGAACCTACGTCTCCTTGGAGGAGTCGGTTCATCTGGTGGCCGGACTTGAGGTCATCGTGTATCTCATGGATAACACGTTTCTGGGCGTTCGTAAGTTCAAAAGGAAGGGCTTTATAGAGGGCATGGAAACGACTGCCGACGATGGGCATGGCGAAGCCGGGATTAAGTTCCCGTCGTTTCATCTGCCTCAGAATCTGCAACTGGACGTAGAAAAGTTCTTCGAACTTAAGCCGTGCCCGAGCGTTCTGCATGGAGAGGGTGTCCTTGGGAAAATGCACATTGACGAGGGCATCTGTGAGGGACATGAGCCGGTATTGATGCAGTATATCCATACCGATGGTATCGGGTACACCGGCTTTGAGGTCGGGCAGCAGACTCGCCATCATCGTCCGCATGGCTTTGGAGTTGAGCCCGTGCCTTTTCATGGTCTCGGTGGTGTTGTAGTAGGGTTCGAGACCCTGCGTCATCTCCGGCGTCACCTTGCTCATCGGCGTCAGCTCCGGATGAACGAAGTTGTAGATATGCTGAAAACGGGACGGTTTGCCGAAGAGCAGGTACTTGACGCCACGTTGCAGTTTGACATACTTGACACCCTGAAACCACACCAATTCGCATTGGTGTGTACCGTCGAAGAAGGTGGCGCTGAGTCGCTGGGCTTTACCGATACCGACTGTGTGCCATTCGGTCACCTCACCGATAATCTGCACGTACGTATCCTCGTCTTCCAGTTCGGCTATCTTGTAAAAGCGACTGCGATCGATGTATTTGTAAGGGTATTGACGCACGAGATCAAGCGCGGTGTTGACCCCGAGCTCTTTACGAAGAATGTCGGCACGTTTGGCACCGACATTCTTACAATACGCAATATCTCTATATGCTAAATCCATGGATCCGCATGGTTGGCTTGCTCCGGTTCTAAACCGGTTATTGGAGTTTGAAGTTAACCGGAACGGTGTATTTAACACGTACGGCTTTACCACGCTGCTTACCGGGTTTCCATTTCGGCATCGACTTGATGACGCGAACGGCCTCTTTATCGAGCGAGGGGTCACCACCGGAACGTACTACTTCCACATCCACAATCGAACCGTCTTTGTTCACCACGAACTGGCAGATAACACGACCTTGGATACCGTTCTCTTGGGCGATAACCGGATACTTCACGTTCTCGCTCAGGTACTTGAACAGCGCTTGTTGGCCACCCGGGAACTCAGGCATCGACTCAACGACTACGAAGACTACTTCTTCTTCCTCTTCCTCAACCGGAGCCTCTACCGGCGCAGCGATAACCACTTCCTCGGCTTTGTCATCCTCGGCGTTCACCTCGATAGACTCGGTCTCAACGTTATCCTCTACGACGTTCAGCACTTCCACTTCCTGAACTGCAGGGGGTGGGGGTGGGGGAGGAGTCTCCTGCGTCGTTTGTTGGATTTCTACTTCTTCCTCAAAAAGGAACTCTGTGTCGGTTACCTCATACTTGGTAACCTCTCTTTCTGTCCACTCCAGCGCCACGTAAACAAGGCTCAAAGTGAAAACCAAACCCATCAATACATAGACGAGTTTGTCCTTCTCTAAACTGGCTTTTTCAGATTTTTTAACTTGCATATCTCGTGTTATTTAAGGTCGTAACTATCAAAATCGGCTACAAAGGTACTACTTTTTTTTAATTTATGCAAATAAAAGTGAAAATTTTACGTATTTTTTGTAAAAATACAGCAATATCCACAAATGATTATACGTTAGGAAGCGGGTTATTCTTAATCCTCGCGTCAAATGTAGCGTAGGTTGTTGGGTTTCTGCTTCGGGGAACATGTCAGCGTATTTGCGACAAACGGAGAGATCGTTGCAAAAATGCAACAGATGCACTTTATCTTCGATTTTTTTGCGGTCAGTAACTATCCTATATGTATCGGTCAGTTGATGCTCGTCTAGATACTGATCCACATGTTGCCAGAAGAGCATGAGATTTTCAAATTGGATCTTTGTGCGAGTAGTAGAATTGGAGTTAGCGTGATTATAATAGCAATAAACGACATCTTGTATGGAGTCTATTTTCTTTGCATGAGCACATACATACAAACTCGCTAATCGGTCTTCACTGTAAATCATTCCTTCAGGAGCAATAGTGACAGCAGAAAGAAGTAAGGAACGTTCATATAATTTCCCCCAATTTGCCCGTGGAAAGTAATCCAATAAAAAGTCATCAAGATATGGTTTGCCTGTAGGTGTGTATGCCTCCTCAACAGTTTGTCTCCCCTGTTTAATAATTTTCGCTACACCACATACAACATCGGCCTCAGAAGATGCGGCTTTTTGCAATAATAGTTCTATAGCATTATAAGGCAAACTATCGTCTCCGTCGACGCAAGTAATATATTTGCCACTGCTTTGTTCAATACCCCTTTTGCGAGTGAAAGCAGTTCCGTGATTGCGGTCGTTGTGCAGAATCCGGACTTGTTTGGCTCTGTTCGGATTGTCAGCAATAACCTTTTGTAGCAATGAAACGGACTCATCTGTAGAGCAGTCATCTACGAATATATACTCGATATTTTCGTAGGTTTGTTGCATGAGCGAATGCACGCAACGTTCTATGTATGGCGCCACGTTATAGACCGGAACGCAGATGGAGACGAGAACTTGCATAACGACAGAAGAGTATTTCAATAAAACCGGATACCATTAACCCGAGAGCGACCATAGTGATGTCTTGCCATATAAGTAATCCGATGAAGGACAGCAACACACATGAGATGAAGGCGATGAATTGGTTAATCGTAATGGTATAATAGCGGTTGGCGGGAATAAACACAAAATTAATATATGCTCCAACGACCAACCAAGTATAGATAGTCGCACTTAGCAGGATAGCAATAGGTACTGCTCCCAGCATCTGGTGTCCACCTAGGATGAGTACTGCCGGATAACTGAAGATTGCCACCAAAAGTGCAAAGCCGCCTCCGATGAGGCGTTCGTATTTTAAGATACGCTGCACGCGGGACGGGGTGGCATTATTGACCACTTCGGGGAAGAGTGCGGCATTGATGTTCTGCGTAAAGAAGCGCGGAATCGTAATCAATTTCTCAGCCAAGTCATATACGGCTACTTCGCCGACACCGAAGAAGTGTTTGATGATGGCTTTGACCGATAGCGATTTGAGACTGCCAGTCAAGGCGGTAGCAAAGAAAGGCACTGCATCGCGAATCAGGGCTTTCAAGCGCTCAAAACGGATACATTGCGGACGAATACCATCTGCCAGCAGGCATATATAGGCTATGAGTGTGCCCAATACAATAGAGCACATGACGATAAAAGCGTACAGACCGATGTCCTCCGGCGTGTGTACCAGCCAGAGGATGAAGGGGATCGTACCCAATCGCAGGCCCAGATTGATGTACGTCACAAATTTCATCTTTTTCAGCCCTTGGAAATACCAAACAGGGAAGAGGCTGGTGGCAATCAGTTGTGCAAAAGTTATCCAGCAAAGCAGTTCGTTGTGGCGCATGAAAGGAACGGCGTAAACGCACAAGGCGAACACCGCACAGCATGCAACAATAATAGCGGCCTTGAGTGCGAGTACGGTGGATACAATCCGACTTTGTTCGGATATGTCCTCTTTTGCTTGCACAATCGCTTTTGCGCAGGGAGAGTCGATGCCAAAATCCAGCAGGACTTGAAAGATTGTAGCAATCGTGAAGGCGTAGACATACGTGCCGTACGCGTCTTTTCCGGTCATACGGATGACGTACGGGTAAATCAGTATGCCGATAAGCGTACTGAAGATACTCAACGCTGTCATGAAGGAGTAGTTCTCAAGAACCTTTGTTTCATATAGCCGTTTTATAATTGTACGGATCTCCATTATTTCGACAAAAGGGCTTGTTCGTAAATCTCTTTCAGTTTCTTACCAACAGCCTCCGAAGAGAAGCGGCTGGCATCTATTGGTGTTGTACATTGCGGAGCATTCCACAAGACAGTCTCCATGAATTCCGCGAAACGACCGGGTTTGTTCTGCGCTATCTCTTGCGGTACAAGGAGCGCTCCGACCTCTTCGGCAATACCGACCGGCGTGGAAAGAACCGGAACGCCGGCAGCGGCGGCCTCAGCCAGGATCACACCGTAAGTCTCATATCTGCTGCTAAGCACAAAAGCGTCTGACTTGTGCATCCAATTTGCCACCTCTTTGGGCGTTAATTCGCCGGTCCAGAGAAGGAGTCCTTCGGGGAAGTCAAGCGAGTCTGCGTACGCGCGGACATCCTTATAGTCTATACCAGTTCCGACGAGTACTAACTGCCAGTCCTGCCGTTTCTCGCTCAGTATTTTCGCTGCACGTAAGAGACCTTTCACATTTTTGGCACGCTCGTCAAAGCAACTGACGTGGAGGAGCGTTTTTCGGTGTTCCGGCATCTCGGTGTCCCGGTATCCCGATTTCTCAAAAAAGAAATCATCGACTACATTATGGATCCGTTCCCAATGACCGTTCTGTATTCCGCAAGCCTTCATTGCTTCCGCATGTCGATCGCTCACGGTGAGGACCATTGCGGCTTCTTTGGCGACATGTTGATAGAGTTTGCGTTCGAGTCGTGACAGTTGCATAAACTGCCCGTTCTCAGGCAGGTAGCCGCTCCAATGTTCGACGATGAGATAAGAAATATGGTATCTCTTTTTGAGCCAGAGCGCCAGGAGCCCTTGTTTCTGGATGACGTTCAGCTGCACGACATCCGGCATCCACCCTTCGCGGCGGAGCGCTTTCCACTGACGCCATGTGTCCGTGAGGCTCAGCGAATGGATGACCCGTACGTCGCAGCCCTGCGCACGTACCGCCTCTGCGTGTTTCTGCACGAACAGACCTAACATAGCGTCTTTTTCGGACGGGTACCAGGGTGTCAGATATAATATTTTCATAACCATTCTTGCAGTTTGACGGCTACCCGTAGCAGCGGATTATAGAATTTCTCTATGCGGTGATACGTCACAGGCTGTCCGCCGAATTGTTGGTAAGAGGATGCGATAGAAGGTGTCATGCTGCCTTCAAAATCAAAGTGCAATCCTTTGTCATGCGCGATACCCAACGCCTGTGCCGTGAGCCAGGCTACGGCACCGCTGTTTTTCTTTTGCGGCAGGTACATCGGTAGCAGATAATACGCGTATTGTTTATCCCAGGCGAGAAACAATGCGGCGGCCAGGGTGCCTTCTTTGTCTTGGGCGGCAAGGAGAAGGCCGTTACCTCTGCGTACTGCTTCCGGCAAAAGCGCCGATGCCCATTTTGCAGAGTAGTCAATGACTTTCTTTTGCTGCTCCAGGCAGGTTTTGTGAAAAGCGTAAAACGTATCGGCATCGAGCTGGACCAACTGAAGGTCTGCGGCTTTGTGCAGCTGTCTTCTTTTGTTTTCAGAGAACAATTTCGATATGTCTTTGCGCGCGGGGATATCCTCTATGCGGTAGGTCACGCGCTCAAAAGAAGCGAATCCCTGCGCGTGCAGCGCCTCCAGCAGGGAGGGCGGGTACCAGCCTTGCAGACGCAGCCAGCCGATATGCATCTTCCGGCACAGATCTTCCAGACCGCGGGCTACCCGCTCGTAGATGTCCGTTCGGGCTTGAGGGGAGATATAGATATAGTGATAGAACGTGTGCGTGGGCATCAGCATGGCGCGCAGGCTCAGGCGATGGCCGATACGGTAGGGCATGGCGGCTTCTATCTCACCCGCTGCATTCTCCCAAAGGACGGCATCCCAACCTTTGCCCACGGTGCTTTGTTCCCACCACCAGGCTTGCGCGTGAAGCGGAAGAGATTCCTGCTCGCACAACTGTATATATTTCTCCCGATTAGTCATGGAAACGCTGGTAAACAATCTCGCGAAGATATTCACCGTGAATAATGTCTCTGGCTGGCATTCGTGTGCCTTCCATCCAGATGCGGTTATACATATTAACCGGTGCCGGTCGCAGGTTCTTGGTTCCGAAAATCGCTTCGTGGGTGCCGATATGCACTTTGATGGCCGTCGGATCCGTGTTTTCTTGTCCGAACGGGAATGAGAACAGCCGGTGCGGCAGCGGAATGATCGCTTTAAGTGCTCTGTTGCTATCGATCGTCTGCGTCAACTGCTCGTCCAGAGAGAGGGCCTCAAAATGCGGATGGTCGATACTATGGCTGCCGAACTCAAAACCGCGTGCCTGCAGATCCAGTATCTGCGGTGTCGTCAGGTAGGGCTGTTCGTCGCGCAGGTAAGTCTGCCAATCGATCCCTTGTTTGGTCAATGCCTCTTTGTTACGAAACATCATATCCCGGTTATTTACGAAGGCGCTGTTCAAAAAACAAACACAGGGAATACCCATCTCTTCCAAGATAGGCGCTATCACGGTGTAAAACTCCTTGAAACCGTCGTCAAAGGTGAGACAGAAAGCCGGTTTTTGGGCTCGCTCGTAGGTATCGATCTCATACCAGTGAATCGGTTGGTAACGAGCCACAAACCATTCTAGATCAGCACGAAACTCTGCTGCGGTCCGATGTCGGTATATCCGACTTACATGGGGCAGAGGGGTGTCACTTACCGTGTGATAGAAAGGGCATAGTACGTACCGATTTGCCTTCTTCTGAAACCACTCCTCACGACAAGCCGCAAATGTTTTGGCGACTATGTAAATCTTTCTGCGCATCGAATAATGAACGCCATAAAACCTTTGTACGATTTCTCAACGGAGAAGTACTTGAACGGCTTGGGGTTGAAGAGTTTGTGCTCTTTGAGCGTGATACGGTCATCCGGGTCGCCGAACTCAAAACGTAAGTGTTTCTCGCGGGCTTTCTTGAGTGTCTCGAGCACTAATAAGGCGGAAGCACCGGACTCACCGAAAGCGGGATCGTAGCACGGAATGACGAAATGCATAAACACCTTGTCCCATACGATGAATGCCGCTGCCAAGGGCTGGCCGTCTGCGTTGTGGATACTCAGTATCTCGCATTGCTTGAGACGTTTGGCTTTGCGCTCCAACACCAGCAGAAACTCACGTGTATAAGGCATTTTGCGTTTCTTGGCAGCCAGACAATGGTGGTGGAAACGAATGAAATCTTCCACGTCCATCGTGTGCTCGGCATGCAGACTAAGCGCTTTCTGCAGTTGGCGGCGTTTGGTCTTGCTGAAACCGTCGATGACCGCATCCAGATCACTCAGATCCTCAAAGCGGTAGGAAGCCCGTTCGCGTGTCTTGAAGCCCAGCGCACGAAGTGCATCCACGCACAGACTGCCCGGCAGATAGCGCTGCTCGTAATACACCAGCCCCATCTTGTCCAACTGCTCGGTGATCTGACGACACACTTCGGCTGTCTTCCATCGGTCTCCGGTCATCTCGGGCGTCACCCAGATACCTCCGACGGAAGTGTAAGGCGGCATAACGATGTACTTGAACCATAGTTTTTTGGACAGCATGTACGGCATGGCACCGACGATGTGGCCTTCGTTATCCTCGGCCAACAGCACGTCCCACTCTTTGCCGGCACATACTGCGTCCAGCCACCAGGGCATCATAAACAAAGGAATATATTCCTGCGCTTGCGCCCACTCGCTATATCGCTCTTTGTTGGTCATCTGAATATACCGTTGAAGAAGCCATTCTCACTTTCCGGATTCTGTGCTTCATCATTAAGAGCCTTCGCCTCATCATTGAGCGGCTCTGCCGCGCTCATTTCATCATTGTTCTTCCGATATATCTCCGGACGGTAAAGAATCTGAATGTTCTCTGCAATCACTTCCGTCTTGCGGCGGATCTGTCCGTCTTTCTCCCAACTGCGGGTCTTGAGCTTGCCTTCCACATACACCTTCATACTTTTTTTCAGGTTCTGCTGTGCCCATTCGGCGAGGTTCCGCCAAAGAACAATCGAATGCCATTCGGTCACATCCGGTACCTGTGTGCCGTTCTGCATGATGTACCCGCGTTCAGTTGTTGCCAAATTGAATGTTGCAATCGCTACGCCTCTGTCCAAGTAACGTACCTCCGGATCTGCTCCTACGTTACCAATCAAAATCACTTTGTTTACACTTGACATAATTAGATTTGTTAGGTGGTTGTTTTGTATTTGTTTGTTGTTCTAAAAACCTTTGCGGCTGCAAAGGTACGAAAAATATTTGGAATACACAAGGATTTGACTGTAAAAATTAATTTTATTTAAGTTTTTAGGGGATAAAAGACTTGTTATTCGCATGCATTTTCCCTGTAATATTCTTCGTTCTTTTCCCGCAATTTTATGCGGGTTCGTATATTTTTTTGTAGATAGATTTGCATATATCAAAAATTTGTTGTACCTTTGCACCCGCAAAGGTTTTATAACCCTTCGTCGCTTCCCGACGTAAAATCCGGAGTAATAATGCAGGCTCTGTCCCGCAAGTTTGACCGATCCCAAAGCGCAAAGCGTTGCGCCTACATATTGAAATATAACGAAGCGTTTGCTTTACTCTTTGTTTGAAAAACTAGGAATCTTTCTTGACGAGAGTACTGTAAATAGGCTTCGCGCATTGGCGTGAAGTTACTATCTGCATACTTGTCAAAAGGTTTTCCTAGTACCCTCAAGCAGAGTGTGCAACATAGCTGCTTCACGCTTTTAATTTTAGATTTATCCTATAGATACCTATTGCGACCTATTGATACCTATTAATCAACGACATTAATATACAACCTTTAAAAAAGTTGCGCCCGACACGAATTTAGGGAATTTTACAATGAAACACAAAATTATTACTTTCTTATTTGCCATAGTGGCGAGCACCAGTATGCTTTTCGCCGAAAGCATTTCAGGCACTTGTGGTGCAGTAGGAGATGGCTCTAACCTACAATGGACATTGGATAATAGGGTACTGACTATTTCTGGAACGGGTAAAATGCGGAACTATAATGTTACGGTAGACGCCCCATGGTATCTATATCGTTATAACATTGACACGATTTTAGTACAAAATGGAGTTACAAGTATAGGTAGTTATGCATTTAAATATGTTCAAGCGGAAAGTATATACTTAGCTAGTAGCGTTACCGAAATTGACTACGATCCTTTCTGGAATTGTAGTAGATTTAAGAAAATGGTAGTAGACCCTGCTAATAATCGCTATGATAGCCGTGATAATTGTAATGCAATTAATGAAACAGAAACGAATACTCTTATTAGGGGATGTGAAACCTCAATCATTCCTAATTCTATAACTCATATTGGAGATGGTGCTTTCAGCGATTGCACATATATGCGTTGTATAACTATACCTGAAAATATAACACATATAGGGAAAGATGTGTTTTGCGATTGCGCGTATTTGGATACTATAATCTGGAAGGCAAAAAGATGTTCCGATTTTACAGATACATGTACTCCTTTTTGGCGTGCAAGAACCATTTGTGATATACGCTCACAAATAACCTCTTTTGTATTTGGGAATAACGTGGAGTATATTCCTGCATATCTATGTTATGGTTTGTCAAATGTGGATAATATATATATTCCATGTTCTGTACAAACCATTGGAGAAAATGCTTTTTGGGGATGCAACACATCGACTTCTACAATCTCAAATATTCTTCCTGACACCATCATTTGCCATCGTGGAGCAGAGATTTGTGATAATAATAACGATTGCCAAATGTTTTACGAATCGGGTACATTCACTAGAACATACAAAACTATCGATGGCTGTGATAGTATTGTCACTCGTAATATAATTATACGACCCGACACAACATTTCTGCCTGAAATAACAATTAACAAGGGAGAATGGTTTTCGCCAAGCGGAAATTATGAATACCGATATGTTGATTCTTTTGAAGAGTCACAATGGAGTGGATATTATAACGAATATGCATCGCAAGAATTTATTTCTTCTTTCATGTACTCCGGCTCTCAAACCGATACGTGGTTTTATTTTAATTTACAATTTGATTGTGAAAGATATAGGCGTGAACATGGTACTTGTGATGAATTAACGCAACAAGAATTTGAAACGTGGTATAAATCTCATTTTCATGAATATGCTTCTGAATGCCCTGAAGGTGTGGAATGTGAAAAAACAGCAGTAGATGGTGAGCGCCTCTATTCATCTAAAATTTATGAGAATATATATACTACATCTTCAGGTTGCGATAGTGTCGTGATTCGCAATGTTAATGTAGAAGGTCCCATTGATACAGTTAAAATTGAAGGATTGTGTTATGCGTTAGATAAAACAAACCAATCAGCATCGGTTATTCACAATAGACAAAGATTTTCGTATGAAAGTATGGCTTTCCGTAACGAATATTCAGGAAACATTGTTATACCTGATAGTATTTGGTGGAAAGAAAAGTATTGGCCGGTTACTTCTATAGGAGACTCCGCATTCCAAGAAAGCGAAGTGGAAAGTGTCATAGTTCCCAAGTTTGTTGAATATATAAGCAAAGATGCTTTTCTTGATTGTTCCCAATTGAAATACATACAACTTCGGAATGATGCTTGTCAATTAGAATCAAGTTGTTATTTTAGAAAAATAGATTGGTCTTACTATTATATCTACTATTATGGTGGTTTAAATTCTCGGGATGCAGTTCTCGTGTACGTTCCTTTTGGTTCATTAAGGACATATCAAGCAACATACAACGACCTGAATTTCCACGTAATAAAAACAGAAAACATACAATCTTCAGTAAATGCCACATCGGTTGTTATTTCTTTCGGTGACACAGAAGAACAGCGTCATATAGTTTCTTGCGGCGTGGTAGATGGTGAAGAATTTTTAGACAATAAAGCAGAACTCCATGGCTTGGAGCCCAATAGAGAATATAAGGATATTGAGTTTTATATCAATACTTTTGAGGGCGATTGCGAGATAATAATGCCTTCTTTCAAAACCTCTGCGCTCATACTAGAAACCCAGCCATCTAAGCCCGTTTCCTCAACCACGGCTATCCTGCTTGCCAACACCAACATGGCTGACATCGAAACCTCTTGTGGCTTTGAGTGGAAACGCAACGATGCCCCAGCGGATATGGATGGTACAAAAGCGTATTGCCCTGTTGCCAACGGCACGATGGCGGGACGACTCAAAGGGCTCAACGAGAACACATATTATAAATATCGCGCATTCTATCAATCATCCGCTGGCAATATGTATTACGGCGATTGGCAGTACATCTTCACTGGTGACAATATTGTTGAATTTGAGCCTATCCTCTATACATACGAAGCTGTTTCCGTTAAAGAAAACGAAGCTACCCTCAAAGGATACGCACTCGCTGGTTCGGATGATTTTACCGAGCAAGGCTTCGAGTATTGGGTAGAGAGTCGCGTACAACAAGAAAGTCGTATGTCTCGTCGTGTATCTGCTGCTTTAGGCGAACACAAAACCGTTACTGCTTCAGGTATCAGCATGAAAGCGACACTGACCGGTTTAGATGCCGGTACCGTATATAAATATCGCACTTACGCTAAACTTGGCAACCAGACCATTTATGGCTCAGAAATGAGTTTTACCACGAAAGGCGAATACACCGGTATCGAGAACATTGATAACATCCCCTGCACACCGGTTGTTAGTTCCCGCAAGATCCTCCGCAACGGCCAAATCCTCATCCTCCGCGGAGACAAAACCTATACTCTCCAAGGACAAGAGGTGAAATAAGTATTGAAGATTGGAGAATTTAGAAACAGGGCGACTCATCGAGCCGCCCTGATCGTGTAGTTAGAAGTATTCTCTTACTGCAAATTCGTATTGCTCAATAAATATCTTTTTGAAAGCATGCAGATTATTTTGTTCGTAAAAAATCAACATTGCTTTCTTATAATCAATTGAATCAACCGTGCGGAATGACAACGGACAATACCCGTTAGCAATTAGCAAAGCATTGCTTGTGATACGTGCCGTGCGTTTATTACCATCCATAAAAGGCTGTATGTAACTTAGAAGCAAGAGCGCCAACAATGATTTCTCAAAAACGTTAGAACGATTATTTATCAATTCGCAACTATCGCGCATAGCTTCACGAATCTGAAACTCATTGTCCAGCGGTCGATATTGTGTACCGGTTATACCTACACGACGATGACGTAAACCAGTATCAACCGATAACTCTTTGGTTAGCAATTGATGTATATCCTCAATATGACTGATGGTTAACTCTTGCAAATAGTCCGGATTGTCCAATACGAAACGTAACGCGTCTTTGTGATTTAGCAACATTACCGCTTCCTCTTTAGTTTTGCCATCAGCCGTTTTGCTTTCGCGCAACAATCGCTCTGTCTCAAGCAGCGAATAGGTGTTCCCCTCTATTTGCGAGGATTTCCAACTCAAATCAATACCCAGCCGTTCCATCTCTTTGCGATACTCATTCTCACTCATATCAGCCAAATGAGCACGAAACTCTGCCTGCAGTTTATTGAGATGGTTCAACTCCTCCTCTGTAAACAACGCTACCAGCGGCAACTGCTCATTAATAAGCGCAAAATTAAAACTCGTTTGCACTTGGCGGTCATCTACATCTTGCGCGAAATACGTTTCCAAATTAAGTGGCATCAACAAATGCGCACGATTCGATAAGGAATAACGCGTTGCGCGCGCCTTTCCTTCTACCTTGATATCTCCATCCTCTACTCCCGAAGCGATTTGCCTCTTAAGCGTAGCGTCACTTTCTTGAAAACCGATACCGGCACGAATTTCTTCGCGCGATGAGAGAGGATGATAGTGCAAAAATTGCAGTATTTCACGAGCTGTTTCCATAAGCCAATTTCTTAAATCGGTGCAAAAGTACAAAAAATATTTGAATAATCGGCTCAATTTGAGTAAAAAAATGCAAAAAATCTTACATTTTTGAGCCGATTCGGCATTTTTAGCGCAAAATATGCACAAAATACGCTCCCAAATCCTCATCCTTCGAGATATTTTTCGGCTTCTCCTCCTCAGCCTGTATTATTTTTCTTGTTTATACTTCTTTAGCCTGTATCTTTTTCTGTATTTATCATACTTAGCCTGTATTATTTTTAGCCATTTTTAATAAAATTCTCTCAAGATATTTGCATATGTGGGATTTTTGTGTACCGTTACACGGTATTTGCCTAAGCGGAACGACGGTGAACCGACGGTCAACCGACAGTCAAGGCTAATGTGAAGCCAATGTTGACCCAAGAAAAGACCCTTTTATGTATAACATATACTATATTATATATTTATATATAATATACAATCTATCACCCTTTTTCTGGGAAAATATGCAATCGCACCTCTTTGAGCAATAAATTGTGATTTTTGAGCCTTTGTCATTTTGCAGTAACTTCGGACTCCGCCTTTGCTATGCAAATTCCCCCGAATTTAGTTCTTAGCCGCAAGGGCACGATTATCTCGCACTGTCGTGCAAACAACAATCTTTAGCCGTAAAAACACAAATTATGCAAGCATTTTTGATTTTTTTACAGCTAAATCTTGCAAATTTGAAAAATTTGTAGTAATTTTGTAGCCGATTTGGAAAATAACACACATTATATATTATGAAACGCACATTCATGTATCTGGCGATGGCGCTGACGATGGTGGCTGTTGCCGTGAGAGCACAGGAGCAGGGACAGCATGTCCGCTGTATCGCATTCTACAACCTGGAGAACCTCTTTGACACCATTCATGACGAGGGTAAGAACGACTATGAGTACCTGCCGGACGGAGGTATGAAGTGGACGAGCCTGAAGTATGAGAACAAAGTGAAGAATATGGCGTACGCCGTTTCGCAGTTGGGTACGGATATTGATCCGCGCGGTGCTGCTTGTGTCGGTGTAGCCGAGGTGGAGAATATCGGTTGTCTCTATGATCTCTGCGCTGAGGCTAACAGCAAATACAACCGTCGTCTGAAACCGATCCTGTTGGAAGGTCCGGACCGCCGTGGCGTGGACGTCGGCTTTCTGTATGATTCGGTGTTATTCCGTCCGACGAAAGTGAATGGTTTTGAACTTAAGGCGCACTATGCGGACGGCGGCGAGATCAAGACGCGTCTGCAACTCTGCGTTTCGGGATACTTGATGGGTGACGGCAGACCGGAGAAGATCCATGTGATTGTGAACCACTGGCCGAGCCGTTACGGCGGAGAGTTGTCGAGTCGTCCGGGTCGTGACACGGCTGCGATGCTCTGTATGCATATCTGCGACTCGATCTATATGAAAGAGCCGAAGGCGAAGATCATCATTATGGGTGACTTGAACGATGATCCGTTCAACCACAGTTGTAAAGATGTACTCAAAGCACGTAAGTACCGCGAGGATGTAGAGCCTCACGGCTATTTCAATACGATGTGGCAGATGCTGGACCGCGGTATCGGTTCGCTGGCTTACAACGGCAGTTGGAACCTCTTCGACCAGATCATCATTAACGAGCCTTTGCTTAATGAGAAACTGGAGAACGGCAACTGGACATACTGGAAAGCGCAGATCTTTAACAAACCGTTCCTCACCGTACAGGAAGGAAAAGACAAAGGCACGCCGTTCCGTACCACCAAATCCGGTGTTTGGCAGAACGGCTACGGAGACCACTATCCGACCATGATTTATCTAATTCGCAAGAAATGACCGGAGTGTCTCCGGACCCAAATATACAACGTATGACGTTACAGTTAAGAAGAAACACAGCACCGATCCGGATGCGTAACTACGGTCGGATCGTGCAAGATATGATCGCCTATGCGGCGACCCTACCTGCGGGACAAGAGCGGGATTCGTTAGAGGTGTACATTGCCCAATGTATGCGTCAGCGTAACTTGGTCTGGAATCGCGATCAAGAATCCGGAATGAGTCGTGTACGCGAGGATATCATCCGCTTGTCGGAGGGTAAACTGCGTTGCGAGTCGCCGGCTTTCGGGCAGATGTTAGGTCAGCCCGAGGCATCGAATAAGAGTGCTAAAAAGAAAAAATAATGGAAAACAACAATCGGTTTAAGATCTTCGCCGGGTCGAAAGGACAAGCCTTGGCACAACGTATTTGTGCAGAGTTAGGATGCCAGTTCGGCAACGTGCGTGTAGATCGTTTCTCGGATGGCGAGTTCTGCGCCTATTTTGAAGAATCCGTTCGTGGACAGAATGTGTATCTGGTACAGCCCACTTGTCCGAACAGCGACAACCTGATGGAACTGCTGCTCATGATCGATGCCGCCAAGCGTGCAAGTGCATCGAAAGTGATCGCCGTGATTCCGTATTTCGGCTGGGCGCGACAGGACCGCAAGGACAAACCGCGTGTGTCGATCGGTGCCAAGTTGGTGGCGAATATGCTGCAGACGGCCGGTGCGGATCGTGTGATCACGGTGGACCTGCATGCCGACCAGATTCAAGGATTCTTTGATATTCCGGTAGATCATATCTATGGTTCCAATGTGCTGGCGCCGTATATCGCAAGTCTGAATCTGAAGAAACTGATTGTGGCTTCTCCGGATGTAGGCGGTTCGAAACGGGCTTCCAATTTTGCGAAGAAGTTGCATGTCATGACCGACCGCGAGGTGCCGATGGTGATTTGTTACAAGAACCGTCCGGACTTCAACAAAGTGTCGGAGATTCGAGTGCTGGGTGACGTGTACGGTAAGGATGTGGTTATTTTTGATGACATCGCCGACACCGCCGGTACGCTCTGCAAAGCAGCGGAGGTAATGAAAGAGGGTGGCGCCAAGTCCGTTCGTGCGGTGGTGACCCACGGTGTGTTGAGCGGTAACGCGATCGAACGTATCGAGGAGTCGGCATTGGAAGAGCTGATCTGCACGGACTCGCTGCCTATCGATCCGAACTGCTGCTCCAAACTGCATATCGAGAGTCTGGCTGTACCTATCGCCCACACGATTCGCGCTATCCAGAATCACACTTCTATCAGTGAGACCAATATCAGATGAAAAAATTCGTACTTTATATTTTTTGTATTCTCTTAGCGGCTTGCGGCAAAAAGCAAGCCGTTATTGACCGACCCGCATTCTGTGCGGACTCTGCATATTCGTATATTGAACGGCAGATGGCTTTCGGACCGCGTGTGCCGAATAGCGCGTCACACATGCAATGTGCGGTGTGGCTGATCGAACAGTTACGTGCCTGCGGTGCAGAAGTAGAGTTGCAGAAAGGTTTTATGCCGGACTATAGTGGTAAGAATCAGCAGATTTACAATATTATCGGTCATTTCTATACCGAAGAGACGGCATCCCGTCCGCGTATCCTGTTAGGTGCGCACTACGATACCCGTCCCTGGTGTGACGAGGAGCCGGACTATCAGGATCGGTTCTACAACGTCCCAGGTGCCAATGATGGAGCCAGTGGTGTGGGAGTGTTATTGGAAGTGGCGCGTCAGTTAGGGCTGCAAATGGCGGATTCGACCTTCAAGACGCCGGTAGATATTGTGTTCTTTGATTGCGAAGATATGGGCACGCCGCGTGTGTACACCGGTGCGGAGCGTGAGGATACCTGGTGTCTGGGAAGCCAGTTATGGGCGGCTAATTATATGCGGCAGATGAATCCCAAATACCGTTTCGGCATTGTACTGGACATGGTGGGGGCACCGGACGCTTTCTTCCCGCGTGAGATGTACTCGACTAACTATGCCGCTAACTACCAGCAGCAGATCTGGAGTGCAGCGAAACAATTGGGATACGGAGCGATGTTCTCTGACCAGCAATCCTATCCTATTACCGACGACCATTATTACGTGAACTATATTGCCGGTATCCCGTGTGTGGACGTCATTCATTACGATGTGCGCAACGCAACCGGTTTTCCGTTCTGGTGGCACACGCGCCAGGATAATATGGACAATATATCCAAATCCACGCTCCAGGCTGTGGGTGAGGTCGTTATGAGTCAGTTGTAAGGAATGAAAGAGTGAAGGAGTGAATGAATGAAAGAGTTACTCAAGATAATTGATCTGCATGCCTCTATTGGCGGCAAAGAGATATTGAAAGGAGTCAACCTCGTTATTAACGAAGGCGAGGTGCATGCTATCATGGGTCCGAACGGGGCAGGAAAGAGCACTTTGAGTGCGGTGCTGACCGGTAATCCGGCGTATGAAGTGACTTCCGGTGAAGTATACTTGCGTGGAGAGAACCTCCTGGCAATGGCGCCTGAGGTGCGCGCACGCGCAGGCGTGTTCCTTTCTTTTCAATATCCCGTAGAGATACCCGGCGTGAGTATGACCAATTTCATGCGCACCGCTATCAACGAGAAACGGAAATACGAAGGCAAAGAACCGCTTTCTGCAAAAGAGTTCCTTTCGCTGATGCGCGAGAAGAAGAAACTGCTCGAACTGCCGGATAAACTGAACAACCGTTCCGTTAACGAAGGTTTCTCGGGCGGCGAAAAGAAGAAAAACGAGATCTTCCAGATGGCGATGTTGGAGCCGTGCCTGGCTATCCTCGATGAGACCGACTCAGGCCTTGATATCGATGCGTTGCGTATCGTGGCAGAAGGTGTGAATCGTCTGAAGACTCCGGAGAATGCGTCGATTGTTATTACGCACTATCAACGTCTGCTCGATTATATCGTACCGGATTTTGTGCATGTGTTGGCAGACGGCAAGATTGTGAAGACAGGTGATAAAAACCTTGCCCTCGAACTCGAAGAAAAAGGCTATGAAGGTCTCTAAGGGTGACATATTCGAGCGCGTGTTCATGAACGAAGAAGTTAACCTCTGTATTGAACAAGAGGCTGATTCGCGTGTGAAGATTCATGTCATCAACGCACCGTTTTCCATTTCGGTGATTCAGTTAGGCGAAGGATGTCAAACGGAGATTTACGGATTGGAGCACTTGCACGGCGAAGAAAACGTGAAAGCAGAAACGCATGTGACGCACGCGGTTGGCGGAGGAACCTCTACGCAACTTATTAAATTTGTGCTCGAAGATAACTCTCGCGGACGGTTTATCGGGGACCTCAAGATAGCGCAGGATGCGCAGCAGACCGAAGCGCATCAAACGAATCGTAACTTGCTGTTAAGTGAGACGGCCGAAATGCGTACCCAGCCGCAGTTGGAAATTTACGCGGACGATGTAAAAGCCACCCACGGTGCCAGTACCGGACAGTTGGATGAGTCGGCGTTGTTCTACATGCAGCAACGTGGTATCGACAAACAAAAAGCGCGTCAACTGCTTGTTAACGCGTTTATGAAAGATGTCCTTAATACCATCTCGGATGAAGCCTTGCGCGAACAATTACTGAACGCGATTGATGGCGTAGTCGAGTAAGGCTAACAAGCTCTTTTTCTCCTCACAGTCACGGAAGACCTTCAAGGCTTCTGTGGCTTGTTTTTTATAGCTTAGCATCTGTTTGACGGCGTATTCATCGCCCTTGAACCGCAACACAAACGACTTTACTTCCTGTAAAGCTTTTTCGGTCTCTATCGTCTCGCTGTGAGCGGCCAGCATCTCACCTATCTCGCGAATACGTTCCGCCTCGTCTTGCGGTGCCCGACGTAAAGCTTCTATCAGCGGTAAGGTCACTTTTCCGTCCCTTAGATCACTCATGGTCGGTTTGCCGATCTCTTCGAGATCGCTATAATCGAAGATATCATCTTTGATCTGGAAGCACAAACCCAGCAGACGACCATATTCCCGCAACGCTGCTCGCTGGCGCGGCGTACAACCGGCACTTTCTGCACCGGCTTCGGCGCAGGCCTGAAAGAGTTGCGCGGTTTTCTGTTCGATGACTTGGAAATAACGCTCTTCATCGATCCACATACTCTGTCCGACATGCAATTGGACCATCTCACCGCTGCTGAGGCTCTTGCCGAGGTTGGCGACAATCTCCAAAATACGGATATTGCGCACCTCGGCCGTAAGACCGATCACTTTCGCCAGCATGTAATCGCCGATGAGTACCGCTACTTTATTGGTCCATTTGACATGCACGGCTGCGGCTCCTCTGCGTGTATCGGAACTATCCACGACATCGTCGTGAATCAAACTCGCCGTGTGCAATAACTCCAATGCAACTGCCGCACGCAAAGTCTTGTCCGTCACGGGATTGCAAATCTGTGCAGCCAGCAAGACTAATAGCGGACGCAACTGTTTGCCGCGGCGTGAACCAACGTAACGCAACACCTCCTGCTGCAATTTATTGTCTGCACGCAGGCTCTGCTCCATGAGTCGCTCATAGTGTTTCCACTCCGCTTCGATGGGTCTTCGTATGTCCGATAAACTTGCCATTTTTTTCAAAAACGCTGCAAAGGTACATCTTTTTTGCGATATGTGCAAATTTTGCGTCAATTTTTACACATTGACTTGTATTATTTTTTGTAATTTTGCACCGTGTTATAATACGCAATAATCATTTAACTAAAAAATACTGTTATGAAAGCATTCATGGACAAAGATTTCCTGCTGCAGACCGAGACCGCACAGGAGTTGTATCACAATCATGCGGCTAAAATGCCGATTATTGATTACCACTGTCATTTAATCCCGCAGATGGTTGCCGAGAACAAACGATTTGAGTCGATTGCTCAGATCTGGCTCATGGGCGACCACTACAAATGGCGCGCTATGCGTTCGAACGGTGTAGATGAGAAATACTGCACCGGTAAGGACACGACCGATTGGGAGAAATTCGAGAAATGGGCAGAGACCGTTCCTTATACCTTCCGCAACCCGTTGTACCACTGGACGCATCTGGAGCTCAAGACCGCTTTCGGTATCGAAGATCGTTTGAATCCGGAGACTGCTCGTGCGATCTATGACAAGTGCAACGACCTGATTGCCAATGATCCGAAGTTCTGCCCGCGCGGACTGATGAAGCACTACCATGTAGAGCTCGTCTGCACGACCGACGATCCGGCTGACAGTCTGGAATGGCATAAGATGGTGAAAGACGATCCGACGGCAGAGGTGCGTATGTTGCCGACTTGGCGTCCGGACGCAGGTATGAACATCGAAGCCGCTACATGGAAAGCATATATCGAGAAACTGGCTAAGGTTGCCGGCGTAGAGATCCGCAACTTCGGGGACATGGTGGATGCCCTCCAGAAACGCCATGACTTCTTTGAGTCGATGGGTTGCCGTCTGTCTGACCACGGCATCGAGGAGTTCTACGATGAGCCGTATACCGACGCAGAGATCAATGCCATCTTCGAGAAAGCCCTTGCAGGCAAAGAGTTGAGCGTTTATGAGATTCGTCAGTACAAGCACGCGTATCTGCATGCACAAGCTGAGATGGACTACGCTTCGGGTTGGACCCAGCAATACCACTACGGCGCAATCCGTAACAACAACTCCAAGATGTTTGCTCAACTCGGCGCAGACACCGGTTTCGACTCCATCGGTGAGTTCACAACCGCAAAAGCGATGAGCCATTTCCTCGATGAGATGAACAGCGAAGGACACTTGGCTAAGACCATTCTCTATAACCTCAACCCGTGTGCAAATGAAGTAATCGCTACCATGTTGGGTAACTTCCAGGATGGTTCCGTTCCGGGTAAGATCCAGTTCGGTTCCGGCTGGTGGTTCCTCGATCAAAAAGACGGAATGGAGAAGCAGATGATGGCGCTCTCGAACCTCGGTCTCTTGAGCCGCATGGTAGGTATGCTGACCGACAGCCGTTCGTTCCTGAGCTATCCGCGTCACGAGTATTTCCGTCGCACACTCTGTAACGTCCTCGGCAACGACATCGAGAACGGCATGATCCCATACACCGGTTACGAGAAAGCCCGCGTTCAACAGATGGTAGAAGACATCTGCTACAACAATGCTAAAAACTATTTCAAGTTCTAATTTGCAATCATAAATCAAAATATAACAATCATGGCTAAAATTATTACGTTGGGCGAGATTATGCTCCGCCTGAGTCCGGAAGGACAAGACCGTTTCATTCAGTCTGATCATTTCCGTATCATCCCGGGTGGTGGTGAGGCAAACGTAGCTATCTCGTGCGCTAACTATGGTCACGAGGCTTACTTGGTGACTAAGTTGCCGAAACATGAGATCGGTCAGATTGCCGTTAACTCGCTTCGTCGTTACGGTGTGAAAGAGGACTACATTGTTCGCGGCGGTGACCGTATCGGTCTGTACTACTGTGAGACAGGTGCTTCGATGCGTCCGTCGAAAGTCATCTACGACCGCGCTCACTCGGCTATCGCTGAGGCTGATCCGAAGGATTTTGACTTCGACAAGATCATGGAAGGCGCAGCTTGGTTCCATTGGAGCGGTATCACGCCGGCTATCTCGGACAAGGCAGCTGAGATCACCAAACTCGCTTGCGAGGCTGCCAAACGTCATGGTGTAACCGTATCGGTTGACCTTAATTTCCGTAAGAAACTGTGGACCAGCGAGAAAGCTATCTCGATCATGCGTCCGTTGATGAAGTACGTCGATGTATGTATCGGTAACGAGGAAGATGCAGAGCTTTGCCTCGGCTTCAAGCCCGATGCAGATGTAGAAGGCGGCGAGACCAACGCTGAGGGCTACAAGGGTATCTTCGAGCAGATGATGAAAGAGTTCGGCTTCAAGTATGTTGTTTCGACGCTGCGCGAGAGCTTCAGCGCGACGTTCAACGGCTGGAAGGCGATGATCTACAACGGTAAGGAGTTCTACCAGAGCAAGCGCTACGAGATCAACCCGATCATCGACCGCGTAGGTGGTGGTGACAGCTTCTCCGGCGGTCTGATCCACGGTATGCTCAAGTATCCGGGCGACCAAGCCTCGGCGCTTGAGTTCGCAGTAGCTGCTTCGGCTCTGAAGCACACCATCAACGGCGACTATAACCTCGTAAGCGAGGACGAAGTGCTCAGCCTCGCCGGTGGTAACGCAAACGGACGTGTTCAACGCTAAATAAGGATAATTATGGCAAAGTTCGATAAATTTCAGGTGATGGCCAAGATTAAGGCCGCTCCGATGGTTCCTGTGTTCTACCACAAGGATGTGGAAGTTTGCAAGAACGTGATTAAGGCTTGTTACGAAGGCGGCGTACGTGCTTTCGAGTTCACTAACCGTGGCGATTTTGCACACGAGGTGTTTGGTGAGTTGAGTCACTGGGCGCTGACCGAATGCCCGGAATTGGCGTTAGGTGTAGGTTCTGTTGTGGATGCTCCGACCGCTTCGCTGTATATCCAACTCGGCGCTTGCTTCGTAGTAGGTCCGTTGTTCAACAAGGATATCGCTGTTGTCTGCAACCGTCGTTGCGTGACTTATTGTCCGGGTTGCTTGACACCGAGCGAGATCGGTCTGGCACAGGAAGTAGGCTGCGACTTCACAAAGGTGTTCCCGGGTGATGTTGTAGGACCGAACCTCGTGAAAGGTTTGATGGCCCCGATGCCGTGGTCGAAGATCATGGTGACCGGTGGTGTTGCTCCGGAGAAAGAGAACCTCGAGAAATGGTTCGCTGCAGGTGTATACTGCGTAGGTATGGGTAGCAAGCTCTTCCCGAGCGACAAAGTAAAAGCCGGCGACTGGAAATACGTGACCGACAAGTGCAAAGAATGTTTTGAAATCATCGCGGCTTGCCGCAAATAATAAAAAATTATGAGTGACATCAAGAAAACCGTCATGACCAACTGGCGTTGGGTCATGTGTGCGATGCTCTTCTTCGCCACCACGGTCAATTATATGGACCGCCAAGTGCTGTCCCTGACCTTCAAAGAGTTCATTCAACCCGAGTTCCACTGGACCGATTCCGACTACGGAACGATCACCGGTGTGTTCTCCATCGCCTATGCTATCTTCTGCCTCTTCGCCGGTAAGTTCATCGACTGGATGGGCACGAAGAAAGGTTACCTCTGGGCGATCGTCATCTGGTCGCTGGGTGCTATCATGCACGCCGCTTGCGGTATCGCCACCACTTGGTTCGTGGATGGCGTAGACAGCGTAGCTGCTTTACGAGCGGTAGAAGCCGGAAGTGCGCTCGCCGCGACGATCTCGATGGTGAGTGTGTATCTGTTCTTGGCTTGCCGTCTGATTCTTGGTCTCGGTGAGGCAGGTAACTTCCCTGCTGCTATCAAGGTGACAGCGGAGTATTTCCCGAAGAAAGACCGTGCTTTTGCTACCGCTTTGTTCAATGCAGGTGCGTCGGTAGGTGCCCTGGCAGCTCCGGCTACTATCCCTCTGCTAGCCAAAGCGATGGGTTGGGAGTGGGCCTTCATCATCATCGGTGCGCTGGGCTTCATCTGGGCAGGTATCTGGATCTTTGTCTACGACAAACCGGAGGAGTCCGCTCATGTGAACGAGGCAGAACTCGAGTATATCCATCAGGACGAGAAAGACGCTCCGAAAGAGGAAGTGAAAGAAGAGAAACAAATGTCGTTCGGCGAGGCTTTCAAGCACAAACAGACCTGGTCGTTTGCGTTTGGTAAGTTCATGACCGACGGCGTTTGGTGGTTCTTCCTCTTCTGGGCTCCGGCTTATTTCCAGGATCAATTCGGCATCAAGGCTTCTGACCCGCAAGGTATCGCATTGATCTTCACGCTCTATGCAATTGTAACGGTGGTATCGTTGTTCGGTGGTTACCTGCCGAAGATATTCGTGGAGAAGAAAGGTATGGAGCCATACGCAGGTCGTATGAGAGCGATGTTGATCTTTGCGTTCTTCCCGCTCTTGGCTTTATTTGCACAACCTTTAGGTCGTGAAATGGGTCCTTGGGCAGTAGCTATTATCATCGGTATCGTGGGCGCTGCTCACCAGAGCTGGAGTGCAAATATCTTCTCGACTACGGGTGATATGTTCCCAAAATCGGCTGTTGCTACCATCACCGGTATCGGTGCGATGGCAGGTGGTGTGGGCTCGTTCCTGATCAATAAGGGTTCAGGTGTGCTCTTCGATTACTCTGCAAGTTTAGGTGATGCGTTCGCATTCATGGGCTTCACGGGTAAAGAAGCAGGCTACATGATCATCTTCTGCATCTGCGCAGTTGCATATCTGATCGGCTGGAGTGTAATGAAAACTCTGGTCCCGAAATACAGTCCGGTAGTGGTTAAGTAAACTGAATAATCGCTAAAGCCGTCATGGCTTCTACGACAGGCACGGCGCGAGTGGCAACACACGCGTCGTGTCTTCCTTTTATACCGGCTTTGGGCGTAGAAGGGGTGGGTTTGAAGACACAACGGAAAACAATCTCTGAACCATCGGAGATACCTCCTGCTATACCACCACTGATGGCGTTGATGGCAGAGCCGGGTTGGGTAACGCCACCAAAGCCCGTACCGTACTCAAAGCCTTTGCAGGCATTGATACTCATAACGGCAAAAGCGAGGTGAGCTTGCAGTTTATCGAAGATAGGTTCGCCTGTTCCGACGGGCAGACCTGTGATACGGCATTCGATGATACCGCCAATCGAATCACTGTCTTTCTGATAAGCAACGATCGTGTCAGCGAACTTGGCAGGATCGGTTTCTACACCCACTTGAACGAGCGAAGCGCGAATAGAGATGCCTTGTGTGGCTAATTCCTGTTTGGCAATATTACCTGCAACAACCCGTGCCGCTGTCTCGCGTGCTGAGGCTCTCCCTCCGCCTCTCCAATCGCGGATACCGTATTTCTGTTCATAGACACGATCGGCATGTCCGACGCGATAGGTGTGTTTGAGGTATTCATAGTCTTCCGGTCGTGCGTCTTTGTTACGAATGATAAAAGCAATCGGTGTTCCGAGGGTTACACCGTCCATGACTCCGCTGAGCCATTCGACTTCGTCGGGTTCGTGTTGGGCACGTTGGGACGCACCAACGGTACCTTTTCCGGCTCTGCGTTCCAACTCTTCGCGTATCATCGCAAAATCAATATGCAAGCCTGCCGGCACACCGTCTAATACGCCACCTATCGCTGCTCCATGGGACTCACCGAAACTGGTAAAGGTCCATTTTTCGCCAAATACATTCATGTCTCTAACGATTTTGAGCACAAAAGTACTAAATTATTTGCATATATGCAAATTTTTTACTATCTTTGCGCCAAATTTGTGTAAAAATGAGAAAACTTTTCAGTATAGTAGCATTATGGGTGGCTGTTGCGGCAATGGCACAGCAGTTGCCGGATAACCATTTTGAGAATTGGTCGCGGGTCTATAACGGGGATGCGCAGTTGGCGGATTGGAATGGAAGTAACGTGACCCAAGTGGGTTTGAAGTTTACGTTTATGTACCAGAAACCCGGTCGTACGGGTTCGTGTATGTATGTGGCGGATCGTGAGATCGGTGCTATCGGTATCACCGCCGTTGGTCCGGGCTACGCATCGTTAGGTCAGCCTTGGCAGTATATGAAGGGTTTGACCATCAATTCGGCTACGGCGGGTACGGAAGGTGGAATGAACTGGAAATCTCGTCCGGACACAATGAGTGTGTGGGTTAAACGGGTAGGACCGAACACGGATAAGGAGGATTTTCATCTTCTGTTCTATTCCTGGATCGGAACGGCAAAGAGCAGTCATTATAAAAATAAAAAAGGCGGTTGTACCTCGACGGAGCGTATCAATGAAGAGTCCGATATCCGTAGTGCGACCGATGGCAATGAGTGCGGTATTGATCAGCCGGTAAAGCAAGTGGCGGAAGGATGGTATCGTGCGCGGGCTAAATACAATGATTGGACACAGATTAAGGTGCCTATTCTCTATAAGAACGATGGTCGTCCGACGATGTGTAACGTCATTTTCTCGGCGGGTAACTATCCGGCTTTCCGTGCCAATGACGGTCTGTACGACGGCAATGCGTTGTATGTAGATGACGCAGAGTTGATCTATTCGTCGAAGATTGACAAGATGGTAATTAACGGCAAGGAGTGGAAGGAGTTTAATTCGAATAGCGCCAAGGAACAGATTTATAAGTTGGAGGGCACGAAAGAAGTGAAGATAGACGCACTTCGCGGTATCGGTACATTGACTAATATCAAAGGGGAGAAAGCGCGTTTTAACGGTCGTAAACTGGATAATCAGGAGATGACTATTGTGCCGGGAGAAGTGAATGGAAAAGCGTGGGTGATTACAGTGAAAGCGGAAGACGGAAGCAGTACCCACACATATCGTGTTAAATTTGTAATGTAAGCAAAGCATTGGAAATCTTTCATTTGCATATTGTTGATTATATACTGCTTGGGGTACTGGCAGTATTATTCTTGGGGCAGTTCTATTTCCTGGTACGCTATCTGTGTGCGCCGGCACGTAAGATGAGGAGGATCCGCAAGTCCAAAGCGGCCGATCAACCGCTCGAGCAACCCGGTGTTTCTGTTGTCTTGTGTGCGCACAATGAAGCGTATAACTTGTCCCAATACCTTCAAGGCCTGTTGTCGCAGGATTATCCGGAATACGAGGTGATAGTAGTAGATGACGGCTCGGAGGATGAGACCCGTTCCATCGTAGAGAGCTTTATGGTTCGCAATCCGCGTTTGCATATGACTTTTGTGCCTTTGGGTGCCCGGGTTGGTTCTACGAAAAAACTGGCCTTGACCTTGGCGGCTAAGGCGGCTAAGTACGACTACCTCTTGCTGACCGATGCAGACTGCGTGCCGGAGAGCGAACATTGGATTCGGGAGATGATGAAAGGTTTCCATGACAACAAGGATATTGTCTTGGGCTTTGGTGCGTATTTCTCCGAGCATGGATATATCAATCGTTTAGTGCGTTTTGATACCTTGTTTAACGGCTTGCATTATTTGGGAGCAGCCCTTTGTGGTCATCCGTATATGGGCGTGGGACGCAACTTGGCGTATCGCAAGTCATTCTTTTTTGAGATGGGCGGTTTCACCCACTTGATGACCAATCGGGCCGGTGATGATGATCTGTTTGTCAATCATGTGGCTACCAAGCACAACACCTCTGTGGTGATTAATCGAGATGCTACCACCTGGTCACCTTCTAAAAAGACCCTCAAAGAGTGGTGGCAACAGAAACGTCGTCATGTATCGGTCTCCCCGAACTACCGTTTGGGAACCAAGATACGGTTGGCATTAGAACCCGTAACGCGCGGGCTGTTCTATGCGCTGACGCTGTATATACTCATCCGCTACGAGGTATCAATCGTCAGTTTGGCGGCTTTGGGATTGTTCTTGTTGCGTTGGATGCTGTTGACGGCCATCATGAATATTTCCGCACGAAGAATAGGTATGAAACGATTCTACATGGCGAGTGTACTGTGGTTTGATATCGCCCTTCCGCTGGTGAACCTGTACATGCTGATCGTTCCGAAAAGAAAGAATAGTAAATGGTAAAATAATATGGCAGAAAATCAATTGAAAATCAACATTGCCCCTGACAAAGCGCAGGGCGTGTTTGCTAACTTGGCGCTTATCGCGCATACTCCTACGGAGTTCGTTTTGGATTTTGCACAACTGATGCCGGGTGTTCCGCAGGCAAATGTGGTGGCACGTGTCGTCGTAACGCCGGATCAGGCAAAGAAGATCCTCGGTGCATTACAGAATAATATCGGTCAGTACGAGCAGAAGTTCGGTACAATCCAGCCGATCGGTGAACCGGCTAAGGGCTCTACTTTACCGCTGACTTTCACCGGTGGTGAGGCATAAAAAGAATATTAACCATAAATTCGTATAAGACATGAAAACTTTCCCAGCTTCGCAGTTAATCATCAATACGGATGGTTCTGCATTTCATTTGCATTTGAAACCGGAGTTCTTGGCGGACAAGATCATCCTTGTCGGTGACCAAGACCGTGTGAATATGGTAGCCTCCTTCTTTGATGAAGGATCTATCGAGTGCGATGTACAGAGTCGTGAGTTCCATACCATTACCGGTAAGTTCCAAGGCAAACGTATCTCGTGTATCTCGACCGGTATCGGTACCGATAACTGTGATATTGTCATGAACGAGATCGACGCCCTCGCAAACATCGATTTCGCTACCCGTACGGAGAAAGAGCACAAACGTTGCCTCGATATCGTACGTATCGGAACCTGCGGCGGTATGCAAGAGGATATCCCTCTGGGCGCCTTCCTCGTAAGTCAGAAATCAATTGGTTTTGACGGTGTACTCGCTTTCTATGAGGACCGTGACAAGATCGCTGATCTCGGTTTTGAGAAAGCTTTTGTGGACTTTATCGGTTACCCGAAGAAAGCGGCCGTACCGTATGTTGTAGCCGCTAATCCGGATCTCGTAAACCGTATCGCGAAAGACGATATGATGCGCGGTTGCACGATTGCTGCTAACGGCTTCTATGGTCCGCAAGGTCGCGTACTGCGTGTCGGTCTGGCGGTACCTGATATCAACGAGAAGATCACGGCTTTCCGTTACGAAGGTCAGCGTATCACGAACTATGAGATGGAAGGTAGCTGTATCGCCGGTCTGGCGCTCCATATGGGTCACCGCGCAATGACCGTTTGCTGCGTCATCGCACAACGTAAGATCGAAGCGGCTAACACCGATTATAAACCGCGTATCAAAGAATTGGTACGCACCGTACTTGAACGTATCTAATGAGAAAACAATTAGCAATCATCTTGGCAGCCGTGGGGATTCTCTGCGGCTGTCAACAAAAAGAACAAGCATTCCAATATAACGTGGATAAGTTCTATGATCTTGAAATTCTCCGCTACGATGTACCGGAGTTTGATAGTTTGAGCTTGCAGCAGAAACAGCTGCTGTACTGCTTGAGTGAAGCAGCGTTGTGGGGACGCGATATCCTGTTTGACCAGAACGGTCGTTATAACCTGCGTATCCGTCGGGCTTGCGAGGCGCTGTACCTCAATTATCCGTATGAGAAGAACGAGGATTTTGATAAGTTTGAGCGTTACCTCAAGCGCGTGTGGTTCTCCAACGGTATTCACCATCATTATTCGGAAGATAAGTTCTTGCCGGAATTTGACCAGGCTTGGTTTGTGGCGGCATGTGAGCAAGCAGGTGTGGAGTATGATGCTGCTATCCTGCCCGTTATGTTTGATCCGGCAGTGATGCCCAAACGTACGACCGCACAAGATGGCGTGGATCTGGTGGCTTGTTCTGCCGGTAACTACTACGGCGAAGGAGTGACCCAAGCTGAGGCTGAAACGTGGTACGCTGCCCATAAGGATAACAGCCCGGAACCGCTGTGGATCGGCCTGAACTCGCAACTCGTCAAAAACGAGCAAGGTCAAATCGAAGAGCGCGTCTATAAGGTAGGCGGACTGTATGGCGAGGCAATCGAACATGTGGTATACTGGCTCAAAGAGGCGCAGAAGTATGCCGAGAACGACCAGCAACGTGAGGTGCTTAACAAACTCATTGCTTTCAATGAGACCGGTGACCTGAAGTTGTTCAACGAGTACTGTATTGCGTGGGTGAAAGATTTGGACAGCCGTGTGGACTTTGTCAACGGTTTCACAGAGACCTATTCCGATCCGTTGGGTATCACCGGTACATGGGAGTCGATGGTGAACTTCAAAGATCTCGCAGCTACCAAGCGTACGCAACTTATTTCCGACAATGCACAATGGTTTGAGGATCACTCGACTACTGATCCCAAATACAAGAAAGAAGAAGTCAAGGGTGTGACAGCTAAGGTCATTACCGCGGCTATCTTAGCAGGCGATTGTTATCCTGCCACACCGATCGGTATCAACCTGCCGAACGCCAACTGGATTCGTAAAGAGTATGGTTCGAAGTCCGTGACGATCGACAACCTGATGCACGCGTATAATGAGGCGGCAAAGGGTAACGGTTTCAATGAGGAATTCATGATCGATGACGAGATTCGTGCGATTTATGAGAAGTATGGCGCTATGTGTGGCGACCTGCATACCGATTTGCACGAGTGTGTCGGTCACGGTAGTGGTAAGTTGATGCCGGGTGTGACCAAAGATGCGTTGAAAGAACATGCTTCGACTATCGAGGAAGCACGTGCGGACTTGTTCGGACTGTATTATCTGGCCGATCCGAAACTCGTAGAGTTAGGCCTGCTGCCGAATATGGAGGCATACAAAGCCGGTTACTACCAGCAGATGATGAACGGTCTGATGACGCAATTGGTGCGTATTGAACCTGGTAAGGATATCGAAGAAGCGCACATGCGGAACCGCCAACTCATTGCTAACTGGTGTTATGCCCATGCGAATGGTGAGATGGAAATCATCGAGCGCGACGGTAAGCACTACCTGCAGATCAATGACTACGAAGGTGTGCGTCGCCTCTATGGTGAACTGCTCGCAGAGATTCAACGTATTACTTCGGAAGGCGATTATGCGGCTGCCAAAGAGATGGTAGAGACTTATGCGGTGAAGGTGAACCAAGATCTGCACAAAGAGATTTTGGAGCGCTATCAGAAACTCAACTTGGCACCGTATAAAGGTTTCGTAAACCCTGTTTATTGTGTAGAGCGTAATGCGGAAGGTGAGATCACGGATGTGAAACTTGACTTCACGGAAGGGTATATCGAGCAACACCTGCGATACAGTCGCGACTATAGTCCGCTGCCGAGTGTCAATTAAACTGCCGATATCAAAGAGCATCGCAAATCGCATTTTGCTTTTGCAGGCTATCCATGGAGATCCGCTTATGCGGGTCTCTTCGGATATGCCGGACGATGTGATCGTGCTCCACGATGCGCTCGCGCGCCTGCGCGAATATAAAAAAGGAGAGCCGCTCACGCTTTACCTCAAAAACTGCGGCACGGCCTTGCGCTTTTTGCAGGTGCATCTTGCTAAATGCTATCCAGGGGAACCGATCACACTTACCGGCGACCCGCGGCTCATGGAGCGTGACGGTAAACCGACCACGCAAACGACCTCTGCGCTCATCTTGCATGGAGAGAAGATTCCGGTTGAGGCGAATGAGAGTCCGTATATTACGATGAGTCGCAAGATCGCTGCGGCTTATCCGAAAGTGGAGTTAGAGGCCGATTGGAGTAGTGCCGCATTTTGGTATGAGTATGTGGCGATTCATGGCGGAGAGTTGAAATTGGAGGGACTTCGAGAAGATAGTCTGCAGGGTGATAAAATTGTCGCCGATATTTACGCAAAGTATTTCGGGGTTCAGACGATTTGTGGTAAGGGTTATGTACTGGTTAAGAACTATGCAACAGCTATGCAACAGCTATGCATCCTAGACTTTACCAATACCCCCGACCTATATCCGGCGGTAGCATTGACGTGTGAACGTTTAGGAATGGAGTTACAGGCTACGGGTATAGAAAATCTGCGTCACAAAGAATCCGATCGCATAGAAGCGGTACAAAAGCACGAAGTGCGGAACGACCATCGAATGGCGATGGCGCTGATGTGTGCCGACTTTCCGGTGTCGATAGAGGAACAAACCTGTATCGCCAAGAGTTACCCGAACTTTGTGCCGCAACATATCACGCCGATCAAAGGGGTCAATGATGATAATTTAGGGAAAAAGCATGCTTTGTCCAAATTGATCCATGCGGCAACGAGCGAGTATGTGTGGTTGCACGATGATGATGTCGTACTGCCTTTGGCAGTAAATATCCAATATCCAATATCCAATATCCAATCAGACTTAATCATTTTGCCGCTTCGCATGGAGAGCATCAGCGAGAAACCGTCCTTGTTAGAGCGTCTTCAGATCGCGGAATATGCGGCGATACAGGAACTTACCATGCGTTCCGCCAAACGCGGCCAAGCCGTCATGTGTTCCGGGGCAAACTTGATCGTGAAACGAGAGGTGTGGTTGGCATGTGAGAAAGACTTGTATCCCGAGATTCCTTCCGGTGACGACATGTTCCTGCTTGAAGCCGTTAAACGGTGCGGCTATACGGTTTCTGTCATCGACGAACCTGCTTATATGGCGGTAGTTAGACCGCTCACTTCATGGCGTACTTTCTTTCACCAACGTATGCGCTGGGCAGGAAAAGCACCGCATTACACCGACCGTGACATTATCCGTTGCGGACGGCTTGTGGTAGCGGCGAATATCGTGCAGATTCTCTGTCCGCTCATCATTCTCATTAAGTTCCCGACAGAGTGGTCGCTTATTAAGGCGCGCGAACCGCGAACAAAGTGGTATGTAGCGTTGCTTTTGGAAATCGTTTATCCGATTTATTTGTTGATATGTCTTTTTGGGGGTCTCTTTCGAAAGAAAGAGTGGTGATTTTTTTCTTTTTTTTTGCGTATATCAAAAAAAAGTAGTAATTTTGCACGCGATTTAAAATCTAAATAGTTAATCGAAAATAGAAAATCAAATATATGGCAAGTTTTCAGAAGTTGACTCCTCGAGGTGAGGACTATTCAAAATGGTACAACGAACTGGTGGTAAAGGCCGACTTGGCGGAGCAGAGTGCCGTTCGCGGATGTATGGTAATCAAACCCTATGGCTATGCTATTTGGGAGACTATTCAGGCGGAGTTAGACCGTCGTTTCAAGGCGCAGGGTGTGAAGAACGCTTACTTCCCCTTGTTGATTCCGAAATCGTTCCTGAGCCGTGAGGCTGAGCACGTGGAGGGTTTTGCGAAAGAGTGTGCGGTGGTGACCCATCACCGTCTGATGAACGACCCGAACGGCAAGGGGGTGATCGTGGATCCGCAGGCGAAACTGGAGGAAGAACTCATCATCCGTCCTACCTCGGAGACCATCATCTGGTCCACCTATAAGAACTGGATCTCGTCCTATCGCGACCTGCCGATTCTGTGTAACCAGTGGTGTAACGTCATGCGCTGGGAGATGCGTACGCGTCTGTTCCTCCGCACGGCGGAGTTCCTCTGGCAAGAGGGTCACACCGCCCATGCGACAAAGGAAGAGGCTGAGGACTATGCTCGTCAGATGCTGGACGTCTATGCCGACTTCGCAGAGAACGTGATGGCTATTCCGGTAGTAAAGGGTGTTAAATCGCCTAACGAGCGTTTTGCGGGTGCCCTCAATACCTATTGCATCGAAGCCATGATGCAGGACGGTAAGGCGCTGCAGGCCGGAACGAGTCACTTCTTAGGTCAGAACTTCGCGAAGAGTTTTGACGTGCAGTTCCTATCCAAAGAGAATAAATACGAGTATGTTTGGGCTACGTCTTGGGGTGTTTCGACGCGTCTGATGGGTGCGCTCATCATGACCCACTCGGATGACAGCGGTCTGGTTCTGCCGCCGCACTTGGCACCGATTCAGGTAGTGATCGTACCGATCTTCAAGAAAGAGGAGGACCTCGCCAAACTGATGGAGAAACTGAATCCGATAGCCGACCAGCTGAAGGCGCTCGGTATCCGCGTGAAAGTCGATACCGACGAAAAATACACACCGGGATATAAGTTCGCCGATTACGAGCTCAAAGGTGTACCTGTTCGTCTGGCCATGGGTGGTCGTGACCTGGAGAACAATACTATCGAGATTGCCCGCCGCGACACTCAGACCAAGGAGACGATCTCGCTTGACGGCATCGTGGAGAAGATCCAAACCTTGCTCGAAGAGATCCAGGCTAACCTGCTCAAGAAAGCCCTCGACTTCCGTATCGCCAACACCCGCGAGGTGAACAGCTACGAGGAGTTCAAAGAGGAAGTGAAGAAGGGTGGTTTCATCCTCGCCCACTGGGATGGCACACCGGAAACGGAGCAGCTCATCAAAGATGAGACCAAGGCTACCATCCGTTGTATCCCGTCGATCGAACTGCCGGGGCACAAGAATGAACCGGGTAAATGTATGGTAACCGGCAAACCGTCTGCCGGCCGCGTGATCTTTGCGCTCAGTTACTAATTGGCACGGTATTTGTCAGTAGCCTGATAAGATGAAACGACTACTGTACATAGTACCGGCTTTGGTGATGGCGCTGCAGGTGTCGGCCACCGATGCGTATCTGGACTCGTGTATGATCCGGATCCAGGATGGCGACACGCTGTACATGGCGTACCTGCATGAGGTGTGGATATACCCGCCGCTGAAGTTCAAAAACAAAAAACAGGAGAAGTTCTACTGGCGAACCGTGCGGGACGTGAAGAAATGTCTGCCGTACGCCAAGAGCATCACCAAGGACATGGCCTATGCCGATGAACAGCTGGCGCAACTGCCGGACCAGAAAGCCCGCAGGAAATGGTGGCGTGCGTACGAGAAGCAGCTCTTTAAGAAATACGAGAAGGACTTCCGCGGCATGTATGCCAGCCAGGGCAAGATGCTGATGAAACTCTTGGACCGCGAGACGAACAAGACAAGTTACGACCTGATTAAGCAGTACAAGAGCAAATCAACCGCAGATTTTTGGCAGTTCATCGCCAAGCTCTTCAAGAACGACCTCAAGGACGAGTACGATGCTGCCGACAAGGACCGTATCACCGAGCGGATCATCAACCTCGTGGAGGCAGGCCAGTTGTGAGACAACAAACAATAGAACTATGATATACAGATTTACTTTTTCGTGCGAAGAAGGTGATCCTGCCTTCCGCCGCGTGTTTGAAGCCGATGCAGACGCTACGTTCTTAGAACTGCACGAAGCCATCCTGAAGAGCGTCGGTTATCCGGACGATCAGATGACCTCTTTCTTCCTCTGCAACGATGAGTGGGAGAAAGGTCAGGAAGTGACGCTGGTAGAGATGGAGTCGAGTTACGACTACGACAACATGGTGATGAACGAGACGCGTCTGAGCGATCTGATTGAAGAGCAGGGTCAGCGTCTGATCTACATCTTCGATCCGATGTTCGAACGCTATTTCTTCGGTAGCCTCAAGGAGATCAAACCCGGTTCGATGAACGGCGTGGAGTGCGTGGAGTCCAAGGGGAAAGCACCGAAGCAACTCAAGTCCGAAGATCCCTTAGCCGGTATCGACCGCGGTGGAGACGATGACTTTATGTTCGACGACGAGTTCAAGGACGAGTACGACCTGGGCGACATCGACATGGAAGGCTTCCAGGATCTGAGCTTTGACGATGGCACAATGTTCTAAACTGAACACTGACAACTGAATACGCTTCTGCTTATAGTAGGTCCGACGGGTGTCGGGAAGACGGAGTTATCGCTACGCGTAGCGGAACATTACGGCTGCCCGATCCTCAACTGTGACAGCCGTCAGATATATCGCAATATACCCATCGGCACAGCCGCTCCGACGGCGGAAGAACAAGCCCGCGTAAAGCATTATTTTGTAGCAACGCGGAACTTGGATGAGGATTATAATGCCGGTCAGTACGAACGGGATGCCCTGGCGCTGTTGGAGGAACTGTTTAAAACGCATGAGGTCATAGTCATGACCGGCGGATCGATGCTATATGCCGATGCGGTCTGCAAGGGCCTGGATGACCTGCCTACTGTGCCGCCAACTATTCGTCAGCAGGTACAACAAGCCTACGACACACAAGGCCTGGAATGGTTGCAAACCGAAGTGCAACGGCTCGATCCGGATTATTGGGCGATTGTTGATCAACAGAATCCTGCCCGCCTAGCGCATTGTGTAGAACTGTGTCTGGCGACCGGCCAACCCTATTCATCGCTCCGCACGAACACAGTCAAGCAACGTCCGTTCCGTATCGTCAAAATAGCGCTGGATCGTCCGCGCGCGCAACTGTACGAGCGTATAGACCGGCGCGTAGAACAGATGATCGCGGACGGGTTGGAGCAAGAAGCCAGAGCCGTTTACCCCCAACGCCGACTCAATAGCCTCCAGACCGTCGGATACAAAGAGCTCTTTGCGTATTTTGACGGCGAATATGACCTCAATCGGGCGATTGAACTGATACAACAAAACTCACGCCATTATGCCAAACGGCAACTAACCTGGTTCCGGCGTGATGAAGATATACATTGGCTGGATGCCAACGAAGATTATGAAACGAATATACATCGTATTGACACTCTGCTGCGCGCTGATGGCGTGTAAGAAGACAGAGGTAAATTTCAACTATAGTCCCACCGAACCCCGTGCGGGTCAACCGGTGTCGTTCAGTAACATCTCCACCGGAGGGGAAGAGTGGGCATGGACCTTTGGTGACGGGGGAACATCGTCACTCAAATCACCGACGTATACCTACAAACAACCCGGCACCTATATGGTCACTCTCAAGGTGGATAAGAAGAACTCCCTCGTTTGTTCCCAACAGATCACAGTCTATGACACCGTGCCGACATTCGTTTGCTCCGATAGTGTGTTTACTATCTACAAGGACTATACCTTCACCGCCAATCTTTATAACCCCTATAACTACAAGGTGAGTTACCAATGGGCGATCGACGGCGAGGTGAAGGGTACAGATAAGAGTCTGACCTCCTATTTTACCCAAGCTAAGACCACCAAGGTCGCCCTGCGTGTCATCCTCAATAATACGGATACCACCGATATCGTGAAAGAACTCTCTGTCTCCAATCGTGAGACCAATGCCGTTTATTTCCGTACTGCCGCCGGCGATTACCGGCAGCGTATCTTCGGAACCCGTGCAGAGGAACCCAAGGCCATTCCTGCCGATCCGATCTTTAAGAACGAACAGGACACCATGCAGATCTATAACGGCAAGACCTTCCGTTTGAGTGATCTGAATGCACTGTTCCCCGGTATAGCGGGCTTTAAAATAGCGAATCGCCGTATCTACTACCGTCTGAACGGACTCTGGGTGGCGTCGCTGGATGGATCCAACCGCGTGCGGATCGAGACCGAACCCTGTGCGGCACTCGGACTCGACATGGTGGATAACCGTATCTACTGGGCTGTTCCGGATGAAGTGAGATACATGCCGCAAATAGGTTCGGATAATAACCAGTTTGTCACCGAACCGCAGACAATCAACACCCTGAGCGGTGTGACCTGTATTGTAAGCGATAATAAAGAATGAAACAACCTGATTATATTTTTGAGACCTCTTGGGAGGTGTGTAACCGCGTAGGCGGAATCTATGCGGTGCTGTCCACGCGTGCTGCGTCCATGCAGGCGGAGCACCCGGACAAAGTGTTTTTCTTCGGTCCTGACTTCGGCGACCACAGTGATATCTATTTCAAGGAAGACAAGTCGCTTCTCAAGAAATGGAACGCACCCCTGCCCGTCCGTATCGGACGGTGGAAAGTACCCGGAGAACCGATTGTTATTCTGCTGAAGTTCGATGCCTTGTGGCCGAAAAAAGATGAGATATACGCCTGGGCATGGAATAACTTCCAAGTCCAGAGTCATGCCGCCTATGGCGACTACGACGAGTCATGCCTCTTCGGCTATGCCGCCGGCATGGTCATGGAGAGTTTGTATCGCCATCTGAATACTCCGAAGAATCGGATTCTTCTGAATTTCTGCGCCCACGCCAACGAATGGCAGACGGCTTTCTCCATTTTCTATCTCCGCGACCACTGTCCGCAGATAGCCACCCTCTTCACTACCCACGCGACCAGTATCGGTCGTTCGATCGCCGGCAATGGGAAGCCGCTCTACGACTATTTTGAGGCCTATAACGGAGACCAGATGGCGTATGAACTCAACATGGTGTCCAAGCACTCGGTGGAGAAACAGGCAGCCCATTGGGCGGATTGCTTCACGACCGTCAGTGACATCACGGCGCGTGAGTGCAAGCAGTTGCTCGACAAACCCGTCGATATCGTGACGCCGAACGGTTTTGAACCAACGTTTGTACCCAAAGGCAAAGCCTTCGATGAACGTCGTGCGGAGGCTCGTGAAGCCCTGCGCCGCGTAGCCGGAGAGCAGTTAGGTGGAGTCGTACCGCAGAATGCGTTGTTGGTCGGTATCTCAGGGCGTCTGGAGATGAAGAACAAAGGTATTGATGTGTTCGCTGAGGCTTTGGATAAGTTGGCGCAGAAGATATACCATAGTGACCAACCGGAGAAAGAAGTCGTGGCATTCGTCATGATCCCGTACCTGGACCGTGCTCCGTCTCGCAAGGGTAAGGTGAGTGCCGTCTTTGTGCCCTATTATCTCGACGGACAAGATCCGCTTTTCGGTATGAAATACTACGATCTCTTGTTGGGTCTGGACGTGACGGTCTTCCCCTCGTACTATGAACCCTGGGGGTACACACCGCTCGAGTCCTGCGCCTTCCATGTACCGACCATCACCACTTCACTGACCGGTTTCGGTGTCTGGGCGGCCCAACAGAAAAACCAATTCGGTGTCGTGGTGATTGACCGCAATGACTCCAATTTCAATGCGGTGGCGGAACAGATTGCGGATGCCCTCTTGCGCTACGATCGTTTGTGCGGAGAAGACAAAGCCCGGGCACGCAAAGAAGCGGAGGCGGTGGCCAAGAAAGCGGATTGGAAGCATTTCTTCAAATACTACCGTCAGGCCTACGATATCGCCCTCAAGAAAAGAGATAATCGGATATACGAACTTCAAAAACCTCGCTTGTTATGAAAAAGAGTTTATTGATCATGGCGCTCATGCTGCCGATAGCAGCATTCGCGTGCACGAACTTTATAGTAGGTAAAGATGCCTCTGCCGACGGCAGCACAATGATATCGTACGCCGCGGACTCGTACGGCATGTACGGTTTTCTGCATTTCGTACCGGCGGCTGATCATGAGCCGGGTGCGATGCGTATCGTCAAAGACTGGGATACCGGTCGTGAGCTGGGACAGATTCCGGAAATACCGCACACTTATACCGTGGTCGGTAATATGAACGAACATCAGGTAGCAATAGGCGAGACCACCTGGGGCGGACGCGAAGAACTCTGGGACACCGTCGGTATTGACTACGGCAGCCTGATTTACATCGCTCTGGAGCGTTCCAAGACTGCACGGGAGGCCATCGAGTGTTTCATCTCTCTCATCAACGAATACGGCTATGCCTCTGAAGGTGAAACCTTCTCCTTTGGTGATCCCAATGAGGTGTGGATGATGGACCTCATCGGAAAAGGTCCCGGTCGCAAGGGTGCTAACTGGGTAGCGGTCCGTATTCCGGACAATGCTATTGCCGGGCATGCCAACCAGTCGCGTATCACCAACCTGCCTCTCAGCAAGAAAGCGAAACTCAATAAGAAACTGCGTTGCATGGTGAACGGCGATTGGATGTGGGATAAGGACGTCATTGCGTTTGCACGTGAGAAGGGTTACTTCACCGGTGCAGACAAAGATTTCTCGTTCCAGGCTGCGTACAACCCCTTTGACTTCAGCGGACTATATGTTTGCGAAGCACGTGTGTGGTCCTTCTTCAACCATTTCAGTACCGACATGGACAAGTACTTTGACTATGCTACCGGTAAGAATTTTCGCGATTCCAACGGAAAAAATGAAGGAGAACACATGCCGCTTTGGATCATACCGAATCGCAAAGTGACCGCACAGGATATGAAAGAGTGTATGCGCGATGAGTACCGCGGTACACCGCTCGATATCACCCAAGGCACCGATGCCGGACCCTGGAATAGCAAACTGCGTTTCGGTGGACTCGGCTTCAAATGTGCCGTCAATGGCACGGACACCCTCCAATATTGGTACGAGCGTCCAACGGCTACCCAACAGACTGCTTGGTCCTTCGTCGCACAGATGAGACCGGGTAAAAAAGGTATCTTCTGGTTTGGTGTCGATGATGCCGCATGCTCGTGTTACACACCGATGTACTGCTGCATCAACCATGTGCCGGAGTGTTTTGCCGAAGGCAATGGCGACAGTTATACCTTCTCCCCGACATCGGCGTGGTGGACCTTTAACCTCGTAGCTAACTGGGCATACACCAAGTACAGCCGCATGTATCCGCACGTGCGTGAGAACCAACAGAAATGGGATGATAAGTTCAATATCCAGATTGCCGGTGTGGATGAGCAAGCAGCGCAGATGAACGAGCAGGACGCGCGCGCGTTCCTTACATCATACTCGTGCGCGCAGGCGGAGAACCTCGTGGCAGACTGGCAGCGACTCTATATCTACCTCGTTACCAAGTTCATCGACGGACAGGAACGCAAAGAGGAGAACGGAGATTTCAAACGAAACCCATACGGTCAGAGTTGCGGTCCCAACCGACTGCCGCTCCCCGAGCCCTTCCTAAAAATGGTCGCTCCTGAGATTACACACGAATAAAAAAATGGTCCTCAAACGTGAGGGCCATTTTTATTACCAATTACCAATCTCCAATTTACAATTTGTAACCGAAGGTTACATACCACCCCCATTCCCACATGTGCTGTTTCTCCACTGCTTTGTGTTTGATGAGGTTATTCAGACCGAAGTCATAACCAGCCTGCAGACGGTAACGGTCCCATTCCAGACCACCACCTACGCCGTATTGGATATTGGCACGAATCAACTCGTCCGCCATGCGGTCGTACGGTTCGGTCGGTACGTTGATCGACTGCAACCACGCCTCTACTTTGGGACTTAGATTCTTGTTCATATAGTCGTTCTGCGCCAGACCGATTTGCAACTGCGGACCGGTGTAGAAGAAGAGATTCAACTGTTTCCAAAGCGGAACGGTATAGAACACACGTACCGGAACCGTCAGGTTGTGCGCTAACACGCGGTGCTGAATAGACTCTATCTGCGTACTCGGCGCATCGATACTCCGCCAGTGCTGCTCGTTCTTACCGTACAGCAGGGTATAAAGCAGACCCGTTTGCATACTGAAATGCAGCGGCAGATTGAAGGTGAACGTAGCTCCTAACCGTGCGCCGTGCAGGTACATATCCGGGTAGTTCAGTCCTACCGTACGCTGCTGATGCTGTGCGTAACCCGCCTCGATGCGGTAATCGACGCTGAACGAATACGGTTGCTCTTTGACCGTTTTTTTATTGGGGTCAAAGAACGTGTTATCCTCTATCTGATAGCCCGGTTTCTTGGCTTCATCAGCCCACAACGCACCCACGCTGAGCCCCATCATCAGTACTATGAATCCAAATTTTCTCATAAATCGGCCACAAAATTACTGCTTTTTTTTGAAATATGCAAAAAAAGTTGTAACTTTGCAGCAAATTTAATTGTATAAGGAATAGAAAATGGAACCGAAAGCAGTTTTTGACATCTTTGCTGAGATATGCAAAGTACCGCGTCCTTCCAAGCATGAGGAGCAAATCAGTAAGTGGTTGTGCGCTTTTGCCGCTGCGCACCACATCGAGTGTGTTACCGACGAGGCGATGAACGTCATCATGCGCGTTCCCGCTACGCCCGGTTATGAGGACCACGAAGGAGTGATCCTGCAGGCGCACATGGATATGGTAGCGGAGAAAGACGGTAACGTGACCCACGATTTTCTCAAGGATCCGATTGAGACCTATATAGACGGCGAATGGCTCAAAGCCAAGGGTACAACTCTCGGTGCCGATAACGGTATCGGTATCGCCATGGCGCTGGCCGCTATCACCGATAAGGACCTGGCGCATCCCGCGATTGAGTGCCTCTTTACCGTGGACGAAGAAACCGGACTCACCGGTGCAATGAAACTCGAAGACGGTATGCTCAAAGCCAAACGCCTCATCAACCTCGACTCCGAGGACGACGGTCAGATCTTCATCGGCTGCGCCGGTGGTATCGACACCTTGGCGAAGATGCATTATGAACCCCTAATCCCTAACTCCCTAATCCCTAACTCCTTAGCAATCCATCTCTCCGTAAGCGGATTGATGGGTGGACACTCCGGAGATGATATCAACAAGGGTCGCGCCAATGCCAACCAACTGCTTGTATGGTTCTTGGCCCGCATCTGGCCGCAGACGGAGATCCAACTGGCATCTATCAACGGTGGTAACCTGCGTAATGCCATCGCCCGCGAAGCCGAAGCGGTACTGGCTATTCCGATGAGCTACAAAGAGCAGATCCGTATCGAATGGAACCACTACGTAGCCCAGATGGAAGGTATCTTCGGAGAGATCGAAAAAGACATGCGTCTGGAGCTCGAGACCTGCGACATTCCGGAACTCTTCATCCCTGCCGACAAAGCGTACCGTCTCATCATGGCGCTCTGCGAGTGTCCGCACGGCATGATTGCGATGAGTAAGGAAATGCCGGGACTGGTGGAGACCTCCACCAACCTCGCGTCCATCAAGATGCGCGAAGGTTATATAGAAGTCAATACCTCGCAGCGTTCGTCAATCGAAACCTCCAAGCACCACCTTAAATGGGCCGTGGAGCAGGCGCTCTCGTTGGCATGCGATGAGGTGACCCACGGCGACGGTTATCCGGGCTGGGCACCGAACCCCAACTCCCCGCTTTTGGAGGTCGTGAAGAAAGCGTATATGGATCTGTATAAAGATGAACCGAAAGTGCTGGCGATCCATGCCGGACTGGAGTGCGGTCTGTTCCTGGAGAAATATCCGTACCTCGATATGGTGTCCATCGGCCCGCAGATGTACGGTGTTCACTCCCCGCAGGAAAGACTGTCTATTCCTTCGACCGAACGGTGCTATCGATGGCTCTGTCAAACGCTAAAAGCACTGTAAAAACAAAAAAACCACTCGTTGTAATGAACCCCAAAAGTTGAACACAAAACTTTTGGGGTTTGTTATATGTATAAGAAACATCCTTATGAAGAGCGGCTATTAGCCGTACAAAAATGTTTAGAAGGCTACGCACCCAAACATGTAGCGAGAGAATTAGGCATAGATTGGCATGATGTATCAGAATGGTTAGTCCGTTATGAAAAAGAAGGAGCCTTAGGATTGCTAAAACATCCCATGAAACGAGCGAATTTTGCAGAAAAATGCAAAATAGTTTGCGAATATGCAGAAAAAGGAGTACCTTTGCACCGTGTTAGCGCAGAGTATCATGTTTCTCAACACACAGTAAAGTGTTGGACTCGTATATACCGGCAAGGCGGATATGAGGCTCTGCGCACTATAAAGCCACAAGGAACAGGTCGTAAAGGTATGGGACGTCCAAAGAAACAGGAACCGCAGACAGAGTTAGAGCGTCTGCGCTACGAAAATGAGTATTTGCGTGCTGAGGTTGCATTGCTAAAAAAAGTGAGGGCTTTAATGGAAGAAAAGGAGAAGCGTCTACACGAGATTGGGCGCAAGCCATCCAAACATTAAAGCCCGAACATAGCCTTGATTTACTCCTTGGAATCAAGGGGATGGCTCGTACCACGTATTATTATAATATCCGTCCGCGAAAGGACAAGTATGCGCAAATACGCAAGGATATAGTACGTATATTTAATAAGAACAAAGGCCGTTACGGGTACCGGCGGGTATACCAGCAACTGCGTTCAGAAGGCAAAGACATCAACCATAAGACAGTAGCCAAACTAATGGTAGAAATGGGCTTATATGCCCGAAGACCTAAGTTACGTTACCACTCTTATAAAGGAGAAGTAGGTAAGATTGCACCTAATATATTACAGCGCGATTTTGCCACCGACGCGCCTAATCGCAAGTGGACAACAGATGTCTCACAGGTAGATATACATGGTAAGAAATGCTATATATCGCCTATACTGGATATGTGGAACGGAGAGATTATTAGTTATGTGATCTCTGATCGTCCGGACTTAAAGATGGTAGTGGATATGTTGCAGAAAGCGTTCCGCAAACATCCGCAGACAAGTGGTCTAATAATGCACTCGGATCAGGGATGGCACTACCAGCACTTGCGCTACCAATATCTGTTACGGGAACACGGTATCACGCAAAGCATGTCACGTAAAGGTAATTGCCTGGATAACTCTGTTATGGAGAACTTTTTCGGTCTGATGAAGAACGAGCTGCTCTATAACAACCGATGGGAAAGTATCGAGGACTTTAAGGCTGCATTGAAAGAGTATATCCGGTACTACAACAACGAACGAATCAAACTAAAACTGAAAATGAGCCCGGTACAATACCGAACTCACTTTCAAAATCAAGTCAAATAGATTTATTAATCCGTCCAACTTTTTGGGGTCACCTCACGTTGGAGTGGTTTTTTTGTAGCGGGACCCAGGATTGAACTGGGGACCTCATGATTATGAATCATGCGCTCTAACCAGCTGAGCTATCCCGCCATCGCAACCGTCTTTTTGACGAAAGCGGCTGCAAAAGTACTGCTTTTTTTTGACATACGCAAATAATTTTGCATTTTTTTGTCAAAAAAAGCATTTTATCCTACTTGAACGCCGTTTTTGACGGGGGCGCTGACGGTGGTGACGACCAGTTTGCCGTCTGCATCGACTGCCGACAGGATCATACCCTGGCTCTCGATACCCATCATCTTACGCGGCGGGAAGTTGGCGATGAACAGCACTTGCTTGCCTACCAGCACCGACGGATCGGGATAACTCTGTGCGATACCGCTCAGGATCGTACGTCCACCCATACCGTCGTCTAACTTGAACTGCAGAAGACGGTCGGATTTCTTCACGTTAGCGCACTCCAATACAGTCGCCACACGGATATCAGCCTTGTCGAACTCATCGATAGTCGTTGCCTCTTTGATCGGCTCCGGACGCCAGTTCTTCAGTGCTTCGGCTTGTGCTGCCGCCTCGTTCTCTTTCTTGATACGCTCCAGACGATCCAACTGACCCTGAATAGCGCTATCCTCGATCTTCTCAAAGAGCAGACTTACTTCACCCAGTGCGTCTCCATCTTTGAGCATATCGATACGACCCAGATCTTCCCAACCGAAGGCTTTGTCCAACTGCAACATACCGCGCAGTTTCTCGCTCGAGAACGGCAGGAAAGGCTCGAATGCAATCGCCAGATTAGCGGCAATTTGCAGTGCTACATGCAGTACGGTAGCCGTACGGTCCATATCGGTCTTAGCCAGTTTCCAAGGCTCGGTGTCCGCCAGGTATTTGTTACCGATACGCGCGAGGTTCATCGCCTCTTTCTGTGCGTCGCGGAAACGGAAGTTCTCCAGCAGTTGCTCCAAGGTCTCTTTGACGTTCTTGAACTCCTCGATAGTCGCTTTGTCGTACTCGGTCAGTGCACCACACGCAGGCACGCGTCCTTCAAAATACTTATTCGTAAGCACGAGCGCGCGGTTGATGAAGTTACCGTAGATAGCCACTAACTCATTGTTATTACGTGCCTGGAAATCGGCCCAGGTGAAGTCATTGTCCTTGGTCTCCGGTGCGTTGGCGGTGAGCACATAACGCAGCACGTCCTGCTTACCGGGAAAATCATCCAGGTACTCGTTCAACCATACCGCCCAGTTGCGACTCGTAGAGATCTTATCGCCCTCCAGGTTGAGGAACTCATTGCTCGGTACGTTATCCGGCAGGTTATATCCCTGTGCTTTGAGCATCGACGGGAAGACGATGCAGTGGAAAACGATATTGTCCTTACCGATGAAATGGATCATGCGGGTGTCCTCGTTCTTCCACCATTTCTCCCAATTGCCGTACTTAACCGGTTCTTTCTCGCAGAGCTCGATGGTGTTGGAGATATAGCCGATCGGTGCATCGAACCATACGTAGAGCACTTTTCCTTCCGCACCTTCCACCGGTACCGGAATACCCCAATCCAGGTCACGCGTCACCGCACGGGGCTTCAGACCGCTGTCCAACCAACTCTTGCACTGTCCGTACACGTTCGAACGCCATTCCTTATGATTGTTCAGAATCCAGTCCTCCAGCCATTGCTGGTATTGATCCAGCGGCAGGTACCAGTGCTTGGTGGCTTTCTTAGCCAGCGCGTTACCGGTCTCGGCATTGTAGGGGTTGATCAGCTCATCCGGCGAGAGCGTCGCACCGCATTTCTCGCACTGGTCGCCGTACGCACCGAGGCTGTGGCAACGCGGACACTCACCGCGGATATTACGGTCGGTCAGGAAATGACCGGTCTGCGGGTCGTAGAACTGTTCGCTTGTCTCCTCTACGAACTGACCGGCATCGTACATCTTGCGGAAATAATCTGCCGCAAAACGATGATGGATATCCGAGGTCGTACGCGAATAGATATCGAAACTGACACCGAAATCCGCAAACGAACGTTTGATCAACTCATGATAACGATCGACCACCTGCTGGGTAGTGATACCTTCCTTGCGTGCCCGGATCGTGACCGGTACACCGTGCTCGTCGCTACCGCAAACGAACAGCACCTCTTTGCCTTTGAGGCGCAGATAGCGGGCATAGATGTCCGCCGGAACATACACTCCTGCCAGATGACCGATATGCACCGGACCGTTCGCATAGGGGAGTGCTGCTGTGATTAATGTGCGATTAAATGCCATATTTTGTGTATTTTTTGTGCTTTTTTATATAAAAAATTACAATTTATTTGCGTATGTAAAAAAAATGTAGTACTTTTGCAACGCAAAATCGAGTGCAAAGATACAACAAAAAATTCGAATGTGCAAGAAAATTGTAAAAAATACGTACTTTTTGCTACTTGCAGTGCTCTTTAGCGGCACGGTAAGTGCGAAGGTCAATCATTATATCGGTGGATATGCCAATGCGGGAGAATGGTCGCTGATGCCTAAGCAGAGCGATTATTCGACCAGTTACGGCGCTTCGGGTGGCGTAGGTTTTTTGTATGAGTTACAGGCCGGACGCAAATATGCCCCGACGCGTTTTTTGTTGGATGTCGGTGTGGGTGCTCAAGGTGGTCTGACGGCTTTCAAGCATGTGGAGAAGATGGAGGTACGTTTGGAGAACCAGTTTGACTTGGACGGCGATGTATTCGATTATGTATATGAGTTGTCGAACCGTCATGATACCTATACTGATGTAGCGGTGCAAGTGCCCGTGCTGCTCGGTGTGCAATATCGTCATTTCTATATGTTGGCCGGAGTGAAGGTCGGTGCGCATATGTACACCCGGGCTCATTCGACGGCTAATCTCCGTACCTACGGTGACTACCAGAAATTCGATCCGTTCGTCAATATGCCGGAATACCAGTTCTTTGAGGGTTTGACGATCGATAAGAGAGCGAATGCTTCGTTTAACCTCACGATGGACGCCAGCCTCGAAATAGGTGGACGTCTGGGTTTCCTGACGGATGCAGTGGGTTACGATGTGCCCAAACGGAAGACGGAACTCCGTCTGGCGGCTTTTGTGGACTACGGCTTGTTGGATATCCATCGCGACCGTAACTTACCTGCCGTACAGCCTTTGACCAATTATATTGCCGATGAGGCCTATAAATCGAGCACGATGATCGACGGACTGCAGATGTACGATATCTTGTCCACAGCGGGCTTTGCTAAGTCGGTTAACAGCCTGACGGTGGGAATTAAGTTCACCTTCCTCTTCCAGTTACCGGAACCGGGTCAGTGCGTCATCTGTCGTGATGCGTATCTCAACTCAGGATTCCGCGGAGGTAGTCGCAAGGGAATGCAATACGAGGAATAAATCATCCTCTTTCACTTCCCGTATCTGTCCCGCTTCGGCCACGGATATATGACCGGTCTCTTCCGACACTACGATACACGTAGCGTCGGATTTTTCTGTTAGACCCAAGGCGGCGCGGTGACGCAGACCGTAATGCTGCGGGATATCCTGGTTCTTGCTGACCGGCAGAATACAAGCGGCAGCTAACATCTTTCCGTCCCGGATCACCAGCGCACCGTCGTGCAACGGGGTGTTCTTAAAGAAAATATTCTCTATTAAACGCGCGGACACCTGTGCGTCCAGGCGTTCACCTGTATCTACGATCTCTTTGAGACTACCGCCTCCGGCGAGCACAATCAGCGCTCCGGTCTTGGTGGAAGCCATGTGCCGACAAGCCTGCGCAATCTCCAGCACCTGCTGCCGCGCCCGCGGGTCTTCTTCGCTCATCTTCGGACGGAAGATCTTCCAGGATGAGAAACGCGAACCGATACGGTAGAAGAACATACGGATCTCCTCTTGGAAAATAACAATCAACGCTATCGCACCCACCGACATGATCTGATCAAACAACGCACCTGTCAGGTCCAACTGGAAGACAAACCGTACCATGAACCAGACCAGGATAAACGCCAATATACCCCAGAACAGGTTCGACGCCCCTGTCTTGCGCAGCAGGCGGTAGGTATAGTATAAGATAACGGCTACCAGCAGGATGTCGATCACATCCTTGAATCCGAAGTTAAAAGCTAAAAAATGCATATCGTTCAACATTAAACATTCAACATTAAACATTCAGATAGTTTAACTATCTGAGCTGTTTCTTTTACATCATGTGTCCGGATAATCGTTGCCCCTTGTTCGATGGCGTAAAACTGCAGCGCTTGGGTCGCGCTCAGGCAGGTGTCCGGCGTCAATCCTAACGGACGCCATACCATCGATTTGCGGCTTACCCCTACGAGAATCGGTTTGCCGTATTCCTTCAACCGCTTCATGTGCCGCATGCAGGCGTAATCGGCTTCTGTACTGCCGATAAATCCGAATCCGGGATCCAGCATCAGCCCCTCCATTTCGCATACATCCGGCCTCTTGTGCGGCAACTCGAGATCGCCTCGCAGCGTCCATATATACGGTACTTTGAATGCCCGCACTACCTCATACATCGCCTCGCAGCCGCCGGATATATCGTTGATGATCATCGGACCGAACTGCTCCAGCGCACGACGGGCAATCTCCGTACGGAAAGTGTCCAGGGACAAAGGCATATCCGGCATCTCGTTCCGGATTGCTTCCAGCGCCGGGGCAACCCGTTCCCATTCTTCCTCCTCGCTCGCCGGCGTGCTACCCGGTCGGGTGGAGCACCCACCGATATCAAGGATATCCGCTCCGTCCGCCACAACTGTCCGTGCCCAGGTGAGAACCCGGTCCGTATCCGCCAATCGTGATGCCGCATAAAAACTGTCCGGCGTCACGTTCCCGATTGCCATAATTTGCACTTTCACGCTGCAAAAGTAGTAAAAAATATGCAAATATGCAAAAAAAACGAACAAAAAGTCACAAAAATTTGCGCAAATCAAAAAAAAGCAGTACATTTGCAAGCTGATTTATGCACGCATGTGTAAAAGTAAACAAAAATAAGTATGAAGAACGTAAAGTATTTATTGATCGTTTTGGTGGCAATGACCGCTGTTTCGTGTAATCAACGCGAGCTCAATACCCGCGTCAGCAATGCCACCGGTTGGAACTATTTCGACCAGAAGACTACCAATTTCCAGGCCAATGAAGGCGTAGGTAATGTCAACCCGGTAGGTATGGTGCCTATCCAGGGTGGTTCGTTCACGGTAGGTGAGAAGGATGAGTTCATCACCGCTCCGCGTAACAACGAGACCCGTACCCTGACCGTCAGCTCGTTCTATATGGACAAGTATGAGGTCACGAACCTCAACTGGAACGAGTATCTCCACTGGTTGGATTTCGTCTTCGGTGCGGTAGCTCCGGAGTTGGTAGACCAGGCTCGTCCTGACCATAAGGTATGGCGTGAGGACTTGGCTTACAACGATCCGTATGAGGATAATTATTTCGAGCACCCTGCGTTCTCGTTCTATCCGATTGTAGGTGTTACTTGGGAGCAGGCGATGGCTTACTGCCAGTGGCGTACCGACCGTGTGAACGAGATGGCGCTCATCAATGCCGGTGCAATCGTGATCCCGCCGTTCGCTGATTTGCAGCCGACGGATGATGAGACCTACAAAGATGAGTGGGAGCAGGAGACCGGTTACGAGATGCTGTCGTATGAGGAGGTTAGCCCGGAGGATCCGGAGCAGACCGTGACGATGTATCGTCCGAGCTACGAGTGGATTCGTGATAAGTTTGTATTCAATACCGATAAATACCTGATGGATGACAGTTATGTACCCGAGTACGGTCGTCGTCCGAAACTGGATAGCTACGGCGCAGAGCGTAAAGTGACCATCGCCGATGGTATCTTTGTGACGGGTTATCGTCTGCCGACGGAGGCTGAGTGGGAGTTTGCCGCTTATGCTCCGGTTGCCGGTGAAGACGGGCTGACGGTCGAGGGTAAGATTTATCCGTGGTCCGGTTATCACCCGCGCGATATGAGTAAGAAGAACCTCGGTATGATGCAGGCTAACTTCGTTCGCGGTCGTGGTGACATGATGGGTGTGAGCGGTGCACTCAATGACCGTCGTGTGATCACCAACCCCGTGGATGAGTTTGCTCCGAACGATTTCGGTCTGTATAACATGGCCGGTAATGTGAACGAGTGGGTAATGGATGTCTTCCGCGAGACTACTTATCAGGACGCTACCGAGTATAACTCCTATCGTGGTAATATCTTCAGCCGTCCGGTGCTGGATGAGAATGGTAAGTTCGAGATGGATTCTGTTGGTTGCATCAAGATCACTTGGGGTAAAGAGGATGATAAGCGTGACGTGCTGGATGGCGATTTCGCCAGCTTGCTTGACACCGACTATCCGCTGGATACCACGGGTGTTGCTAACCTCTCGGAGATCAAGTATGACCCGACCGATGTACTTGCTCCGCGTGTTTCTAAGAAGAGCCGCGTGTACAAAGGTGGTTCATGGGCTGACCGTATCTACTGGCTCAACCCCTCTACCCGTCGTTATATGGACCAGGATAAGGCTTCGTCCAAGATCGGTTTCCGTTGCGCTATGAGTACGCTCGGTGACCAGATTCCCGGAACTCCTGTTGTTCGTTAATCATTAATCATTAATCGATATGAATTTTCCTGTAGATCTTCGCTATACAAGCGAGCATGAGTGGATTCGCGTAGAGGGTGATGAGGCGTTTGTAGGCATCACGGACTATGCACAGTCGGAGTTGGGTGAGATTGTGTTCATCGATGTGCCGACGGAAGGTGAAACGGTAGGTCAAGGTGAAGTCTTCGGTTCGATCGAAGCCGTTAAGACGGTCAGTGACCTCAATATGCCGGTTACCGGTGAGGTGCTGGAGATCAACGGTGCGCTGGATGCGCAGCCGGAACTGGTCAATAACGACCCGTATGGCGAGGGTTGGATCATCCGCATCAGCGTCAAGGATCCGGCCGAACTGGACAGCCTCATGGACGCCAAAGCATACCAGGCTATCCTCTAACGCGCACGCGTATATATTATAAGGAGAAGCGACTCGATAGGGTCGTTTCTTTTTTTTGTTAAGTCAACTTTACAAAATGTACAAAATTTACATTTTTCTCTTACAAAATGTTGTGAATTTAAAAATATTTGTGTAATTTTGCGCCCAAAATGTATTTTTTAAGAAACGAAGCACGAATACGTGCAAAATAATAGGTGTATGAAAAAGATTGTTACTTTGGTTTGGATTCTTGTGGTATCGACTCTCGGGTTGCGTGTTTCGGCGCAGGCTGTGACGTCGCCGTATCAGGTGAATTTTGAGGCGAATGAAACGGCTGAGATGGCTCAATGGACGCTTAATCCGGGTGCTAATCCGGCGAACGTGTTGGATAAGTGGATGGTCGGTACTTCCGTTCATTCAGCCGGTCGTCAGGCCCTGTATATATCGAACAACAATGCGGATGCCCAGTTTGACTCGGTACCCTGTATCCAGTATGCATATCGCGATATCCTGCTGCCTCAAGGTAAGTACGATTTCTCGTTCGACTGGTTGTGCGTAGGAGCCGCTTCTTCCGCGCTGTATGTGGGTTTTGAGGATTTTACGCCGCAGGAGAAAAACCTGATGGTTACGCAGACGAACGGTGCGTTTAACACCCTCCTGAAGAGTGCGATGCTTTCTTTCCCGGGATATACCAACGGTTTGAAAGGAGCGGACACCTGGCAGAATGCCTCGACGACGATCTATTCCGACGGTTCGACCGTCTATCGTTTGGTGTTCGTGTGGGTGAATGGTAATACTTCCAAAGCGAACAACAATGTAGGAGCTTGTATCGACAATATCGTCATCACGAATGCGAACTGCAAGCGTCCGCTCAATGTCTCCGCGCAGGTTATCTCCTGCGACAGCGTTTTGGTTACTTGGGCCGGTACATCCGCTTCGTACGAATTGGAATATCGTGCTTCGGGTACGGATAACTGGATCACGAAACGTAATATTCCTGCTAACGGAACGAAAGGCTCTCTGGCGGTAACGAACATGTCGGAAGGCAACTATGACTTCCGCGTAAGAGGTATCTGTACGCCGGATACCAGTGCCTGGGCTTATTGCTCCGGTTTTGTCGTTTTCTGTCCGGAGTTGCACTGCGTCAACTTCACGGAGTTAGCCGCACCGACGGTGACCTGTACTTATGGTGAGACGGATGAGGGATTGAACTGGTATACGGATGATGTGTCGTATAACAACCCGAACTCCCGTAACAAAGCCTATGAGCATATAGGTATCGTGGATTACGGAAGCGACTCGAAACTCTCGCGTCATACCGTGAACTGGGATAAGACGGCGAAGGACCCGCGTACGGGTGATGCCCTCTCGTTGATCCCGAAGGGCGGTTATGCTTCGGTGCGTCTGGGTAACTGGGAGATTAGTAATGGTGCTGAGTCGATCACCTATGAGTATGTAGTGGACAGCTCGAATGCCGTGGTGCTGATGCAGTATGCGGTGGTGCTGCAGGATCCGGACCATAACGCGAGCGAGCAACCTCGTTTCGTGCTGGAGATCCTGGATCAGAATAATAACCTCATCGAGCCGACTTGCGGTGTGCGTAACTTCGCCGCCGACCAGGCGATGCAAGGATGGCATACCTACGGAAGCGGATATGACCTCGTGACCTGGAAAGACTGGACGACCGTAGGTCTGAACCTGCGTGAGTTGAATGTTCAGGATGGTGATGTGATCCGTGTTCGTCTGACGACCTATGACTGTTTCCAGGGTGGTCACTTCGGTTATGCGTACTTCACACTCGATTGCGCGCAGGCTACGATCGAAACCGCTGCGTGCCAGAAGGATGTGTCCTTGACCATGTCTCTCGTGGCTCCGGACGGCTTCAAGTACCAGTGGTATGACAAGACGGGTAAGGCCTTGCCCGGTGAGACCAATCGTACCTATTTCCCCTCCGATACGGCTACCTATCGCTGCCGTCTGACCTCTACGGAGGAAGAGTCTTGTTATTTCGATCTGTATTCGCAGTGCTTCCCGCGTCTTCCGAAGCCACAGTTCAAGCCGACATACGTGATAGCGGATTGTCAGAACAAGATGCAGATGGAGAACACGTCGTTTATCCGCGTCTTCCAGCCGGATGGTGTTATTAACCTCGAAGAGAGTTGTGATTCATATCTCTGGGAGACCTGGGGTACTACTTCCGATGGTAAGACTTTCTCTCCGATGCTCAGCGACCACGAATCTCCGATTTTTGAATATCCGGATGAGGGTGGTGATTTCTTCGTTAAGTTAACCGCTACGATCGCTGGTTCTTGTTCGGAGGATACGGTGATGCCGATTCATATCGCACCAATCCGCTCGTACGATATGCAGCGTGATACGATCCTTTGTCGCCCGGCGAACACACCGGACTATTATCTGGAGATCGACGGCCAGCAAGTGACGAACTCCGGTCTGTACACAATCCATTATAAGACGATCGTGGGTTGCGATAGCGTGATCACATGGAACGTGAGCATCAATGAGTCGCGCATCATCACCTTGTCGGATACGACGATCTGTTACGGTGAGTCGATCTGTTACGGTGACTCGTGCATCGGTCCGAATACGCCTTCTGCGTATAAATCGGGTATGTGGATTTGGAATCATATGCGTACGACCTCGGGCTGCGACAGCACGATCATGCGTAAGGTAACGCTCAAAGATGAGATCAAGCCTGTCTTCACTTGCAATGGCGAAGAGGTGGATCTGGCGTACGGTGTTGTGGAAGTGAAAGAAGGACAAGTAGCGGTGGATTTGGCAGTCGGCGGTACCGGTTTTGACAAGTACAGCGTGACCTATGTGGATGGTAACGGGAAGAAACAAACTGACGCGCATATGGCAGCTGATACCTTGCTCGCCGGATTACCGGTGAACGAGTATCGGTTCGTCTTCTCCAATGATTTTGGTTGTGAGAAAGAAATAACACTCATGGTGGGCGGTGATACCTTGTGTATTGATTTGCTGCCTCAGATTCAATGCGCTTGCGGCAAGGCGGTACTCGATATTCCTTATCGTAAGTGCGCTCCGGCGAACAAAGCAAGACTGGCGTCCTGTTCGGTACACTTCTTGGATGCCGACAAGAAAGCGCAAGGTTTCGAGGATGCCAAATATACGACGCTGCGCGATGAGGATACGATCCATATCGCTGTTCCGGCAGGAGCAGAACCGGGTGTGTATGCGATCGACGTGGTATTTGATACGGTGATCGGCGGATGTATCTGGGGTCAGAATGCCTTCCATGCATCGATCAAATTGACCTATGACTCGTCCGTTATTTTCCATCGTTGGAACGAGAATGCGATTCTGTCCTTGGCCGGATCCAATGTGGCTAAGAAAGCTGACGGTTCGGACTATGCTTTGTACACTTTCTCGGAGTTCCAATGGTTACGTAACGGTGAGGAAGTAGCTGGCGAGACCCGCTCGTACATGGAGCAACCGGGTATACTGAATATGAACGACGCGTACGCATTGCGTATGAAGCGGGCGGACGGTGAACAATTCACTACCTGCTCCTACGTGCCCGGTCATAACCAAAAAGCTATCAATGCTCCGGCTGCCAAAGTGGCTGTGTATCCGCAAGACCCGATGGTCGGTTCGTCGGTAGAGATTACATTAAGCGAGGATGCGGAGGTAGAGCTGTACAATCTGATGGGAAACAGAGTCATGACCGGCAGTTTCACACAGGGTGTATCGTCCTTCGCAGCTCCTTCGGTACCGGATATGTATATAATGAACGCACGCATGCGCGGAGAGGTGGTTACCATCAAACTTCGCGTACGATGATACGAAAAAACTATTATTAATAACTAAATTAAAAAGAGCATGAAACATCGTTTACTCTCTCTCCTGTTTCTTTGCCTTATGGCAATGACAGGTCATGCAGCGATTAATTATTCGCTCAATGAAAGTTTCGAGTCCGGCATTCCAGCTACGTGGACGCAGGAGGTGCTTAGTGCCACTACCCAATTGTGGATAGCGGATACCTTGAGTACTAATCCTACCGGCGCAGCGGATGGGAATGGCCGAGTTGCCTTCCGTAACATGACTGGTACAACCCAGGGCTATGTTACGAGGCTGATTACTCCGGCGATGAATCTGAGTGGCGTTAGTTCGCCTGTGTTGACCTTAGCCTACGCGCAACCTGCGCGTTCGGGCAATAACGATCAACTCAAGATCTATTATCGTCTGACGGAATCCAGTGACTGGGTGCTCCTCAAGAGTTATGAGGATGCCAAGGGGTCCTGGACGCGTGACACGATTGACCTCATTGCCACGAGCCAAGGTACGGCGTATCAGTTGGCTTTTGAAGGTAATGAAAACGACGGTTTTGAACGTGGTATCGTATTGGATGATGTAAAGGTCTTCCCTGAGTCGCAGTGTTCGGCTGCACCGGAAGGATTGGCTGTTATTCCTGATGCTACCACCGCCTTGATCTCGTGGACGCGCATCAATGACGGTCGTACGTATGAAGTGGTCGTTTCGTCGGCCGCTATTACGGACTTCTCGGACCTCTCGGGCGCGGTATTCCATCTGAGTGGCATTTCCGGTAGAAATGTAACAGCTACCGGTCTTACCACGCAAAATCATTACTACGCTTACATCCGTTCAACTTGTGACGACAACGAGTCGGGCTCTTCGGCATGGTCAAGCGCAGCAGAGTTCGACACCCCCTGTGAGGCACTTGCTTCCTTGCAAGAGGGCTTTGAGGATATGACAACCGGCTTTACATCTAACGCTCCTGAATGTTGGAATATTCTGAATGCGAATACGGGTACTTCCTCTACGTATCCGCAAGTATATGTGAATACTAAGTCTGATTATGTACACGCAGGCAGTAATTCGCTTTACTTTGTTTCGTCTAACACGACTTATTGTTATGCTATCTTACCGGCGCTTGCTGATGTATCCAATAAGCAGATAGAGTTCTATTACAAAGATGAGAGTGCAAACTCTAGTGGACGTCTGTTCATCGGCTATATGACGAACATTGCTGATGAATCTTCGTTTGTACAAATAGAAGAGTTCACGCGTTCTACTTCTTGGACAAAAGGAACGGCTGATTTCTCCATGGCTCCTGATGGCGCACGTATTGCCTTTAAGTACGGTGGAGCAAATAATAACTATTATTTGGGTATAGATGATATCGTAATCAGTAATCTTCCCGATTGCCGTAAGGTATCGTCTCTGAATGTAAGCAATGTAGCAGGTACCTCTGCTGTAATCAACTTCGGCGTATTTGCTGCAGCCCAGAACTATCAGGTTATCGTGGCTACCGAGGCGTTGACATTGAGCGGCGACCCGACAGAAGCCCAGTTGGCTAAAATCGTTTACAACAATAGTGAGATCACCGCTTCCGGTGTGAACGTAGAAGGACTGACTTCGGCTACTACCTATTTCGTCTATGCCCGTGCATTGTGCGGCGAAGAAGAGACAGGTGAGTGGTCCACCGGTATCTCGTTTACCACGCAGTGTGACGTTGTTTCTACGTTCCCGTGGACTGAAGATTTTGAGAAATATGCAGGAGCATCTTCCTCTTATGCCTCTTCGTTGAGTTCGTATCCGTTCTCTGCGCCTTGTTGGGTGAATGAGCATATCAGCGGATCCGGCTCTTATGTATTCTCCGTTTATGCGGGAACTAGTAAGCAGCTTGCCTTGCCGGATATGAGTTCCGGTACGTTGACGAAGTTGGTTTTACCGGCAATGTCGCTTGATGCAGCCAATGCCTATGCGTTCAGTCTGGAAATAAATCGTAATGCTTCTGGCTCTTCCTATACTACGGAAGGTATTCGTGTATATGCTTCACCTTCGCAAAATATTGAAGATGCAACGGAATTGGCATTTATTCCGCGAAATTGTTCTGTTGCGAATGATACTATCCCAGCAGAGAGTTCAACTGGTTGGTACAAATATGAATTGACAATTCCTTTGTCTGGAGAAGTGTATATTATTCTCCGCGGTGAGAGCCAATACGGTAGTTCTACATTCATGGATAACTTTAAGGTACGGAAACTGCCTACCTGTAAAGATATCAACTCGGTTGTTGTATCCGGTATCTCCAATAATAGTGCAAAAGTGGTATTCAGCAATACCGCAGCCGCTAACTACCAGGTTATCGTGGCTACGGAGTCTGTAGCCGATCCGGAGAGCTTGAATGAAAGTAAGATCATCTTCAATGATGCTACGCTGACAGACACGATTGCTGAGGTAACCGGTCTGACCGCTAACACGACATACTACGCATACGTACGTGGTGTTTGCGATAGCGAAAATAAGGGCGCATGGACCAATGCGTTAGCGTTTACTACATCCTGTGACCCGATTGAGATTACGAAAGAGTCTCCGTGGTTTGAGAGTTTTGAGGATTTTGCGATAGGTTCATCTTCCTCTGCAGCTCCGCAGTGCTGGGCATTGCTCAATGCGAATGAGGGTTCTTATCCGTATGTCTATGTCAATAATTCTACAGCATATGTAAAGGATGGAAGCAAATCTCTGTACTTTGTTTCGTCTAGTTCAACTTACGGTTATGCTATTTTACCTGCTATTGCGGAGGTGAACGAAAAGCGGATAGAGTTCTTCTATAAGGATGAAAGCGCTACCTCCAGCGGTCGTCTGTTCATTGGTTATATGACCGATATCGCTAATGAAGAGACCTTCGTTCAGTTAGCTGAGTTTGAGCGTTCTGCTACTTGGAAAAAAGGTCAAGCAGACTTCTTTGCTATCCCTGCGGGTGATGCAGCTACAGCTCGCTTGGCATTCAAGTATGGTGGTGCAAGTAACAACTACTACATGGGTATCGATAGTATCGTGATCAGCAATCTGCCTGATTGCCGTGACATGGGTACTGTGGCTGCTAAGGCGGTTAAGTCGCATGGCGCAACGATCGAGTTCCCGGCTAACGGTGCCGCTCAGTATCAGATCGTGATGGCTACGGAGTCTATCGATCCGACCTACGTGGATTCGACCGATGTTCCGGCTTCGATTATCTACAATCAGTTGGTAAGTGCTACGTCGAATGTGATTGAAGATGCGGCTATTTTTGCTGCTAACACGGACTACTACGTATATGTACGCGCTTACTGTGGTGTAGATGAGCAAGGTAAATGGTCGAAAGAAGTTTCGTTCCATACTTTGTGCGAACCGTACAGCGTAGAAGAATTCGGTTTGGAGGACTTCACCGACAAAGATCGTATCCATTGTTGGACCTTAGGCTTCAGCACGGAGGGTACATCTGCATCGTATGCATATGCTAAGCGTGATTCGATTGCCGCTTACGGTGCATACATTCGCCTCAGCAAAGAGAACGCAGGTAAGACCTATAGTGATGGTGCTTACGCAGTAACTCCGGAACTGACTATCGAAGATCTGAAGCAGTACGAAGTATCGTTCTCTGCAGCAACGACCAATAGCAGTGCAACTTCGAACATGAAGAAACTGCATGTCGGTGTGGTAACCAATCCGTCTGATCCGAACACGTTCCAGACGCTCAAGACCTTCACCCTGGACTATGCTGCTGATTCGACAGCAGAAAAGACCTATGTGGTAAGTCTGGCAGGAGCCGAGCCCGATGAGGATGGCAATTATCCGCACTATATCTTCTTCATGGCAGCCGAATCGAATGAGCATGATTCTACGAACTACGTGCTGATCGATAATGTATCCTTCTCGTTGTTGAGCACTTGTGCGCAGGTTATCGAGAGTTCTGTAAGCAATCTCTCTACTTCCGGTGCGCGTGTATCATGGGAGGATGTAGAGGCCGGATCATACGAGGTATTCGTATCGGATATCAACAGCCGCGAGCCGGATACCCTGACGGCTATCTCGCGTCAGACGGTTAGTACGCTCCATGCGGACTTCAGCGGTCTGGAGCAGAACACTGCTTACTTCGCATACGTACGCGGTATTTGCGGTGAAGGCGACACGGCTAAGTGGAGCAATGCGATTGCTTTCCAAACCACGATCGGTCTTCCGTATTTGGAGCCGTTCAAGGCTACCACGCTCAATGAGGGCTGGAAAGTATATTCGTATCAATCCTATGCAGATAGTGTAAACGCTGCTAACTTCAGCGCTCCTGCTACCTATAAATGGGCGATTACTTCGTCGAGTGTACCTACCGGAATGGAGGGTAGTATAGCACAGCTTAACTTCCCGTATGCTTCGGGTAACTACTATGTATACAGCTGGCTTGTATCGCCGACAATTGATTTGACAGGTCATGAAGATGACTTCATTGAGCTGACCTTCAAGATGGCGGGAAGCAACGTGTATACTTCCGGTACAATCGCCGTTTACGTAAGTAACGACGGTGCGCAATCGTTTAAGAAACTGGCTACTATAGCTGCTGCGGATCTGTCCGCATCGGCTACAGACTTTACGTATAAATTAACGAAGTTTGCCGGTCAGCAGATCAACCTTGCGTTCTATGTATATCAGTATTATGACTATAACGGAGAAAACGCACGCATTGTATCTCTTGATGACGTAAGTGTTCATACGTACGAAGCAGTATGTATGGGTGTAGAGAACCTCAATGTGGCGCTCAACGGCATGGCTATTGACGCTTCTTGGGAGATCGAGGGTACGCCGGTGAAGACCATTGTAGAACTTTCGGATGATGCTAACTTTGCTACCTTCATTGATTCGGTGGTTGTAGAAGGTGCGTTTACCCATCAGTTCACCGGTCTGCAACTGAGCAAGACCTACTATGTACGTGCAAAGCAGGCAGATTGCGCGAATGCTAAATGGGTAGTAAGCGCCGCTATTAAAACGCCGATTGGTGTTCCGTATAGCGAATCGTTCAATGTTTCGTCTATCCCGTCTGATTGGAGTATAATGAGTGGTTCTCCGGCTTCTGCTTTTGCAGGAACGGCTCCTACTTCTTCTTCAGGTGGCTGGGTAATATCTACAGGCAGTAATGGATTGCCGGCTAACCATTTAAAGATCAATATCTATGGTTCCACCAGTAATAGATGGTTAGTATCGCCTGCAATCGATATGACCGCTATCCAGGCAACGGATAGTGTGGTATTCTCGTTCGATTTCGCTTATACCGCATACAATAGTGCGACCAGTGCTAGTGCGAGCTCTGATCAAGCGTTGTTGCTGCTCGTTTCTACGGACGGTGGTAACACCTGGTCTGCCGATAATGGTTACGAATGGAGTCATACCGATTCGATTGTGGCTAATGTAAGCAAGACCCTGGCATCTATCCCGACTACCGGTACAACCATCACCTTGACCGATTTCGCACGTTTTGCAGGCCACTCGATCAAGTTCGCCTTTGTATCAACCGCAACGAGCGGTGATAACGATTTCCATATTGCTAACGTGAGCCTCAAGCAGATCATCGCAGACTGTGATGATCCGACTGATCTTGCCTTAGAAGGTGGAGACCGTCAGATTGCCGTAACCTGGAACGGTGACGAGGCGAAGCCGTCTATCATCCAATGGTCGAAGACCGGCGATTTCGCATCGTTCAAAGCTGATACGATTGAATCCGGTTTGGCGTACACGATTGAGTCGCTGGATCCGGCTACTACTTACTACGTACGTGTACAGCAGATTTGTGCTGCCGGTAATACGAGCTTCACGTCCGTTCTGTCGGCTGCAACCGACTGTGAGGCTATTACCGAATTCCCGTGGAATGAAGACTTCTCCGGTTTCGCAAGTGGTGCATTGGCTAATCCGTGCTGGAAGAACCAACATACGGCAGGATCGGCGACAAGCTTGTTTAGCATCAGTAGTGAATCCCTTTACCTGCCGGATATGCAGACTGGTAACCGTACGCTCCTCGCATTGCCTGAGATGTCAATCAGCGAGGCAGATGCGTTTGCCTTTGTATTGGATGTAAAACGTGAGTCTTCCTCGAAGACCCAAGAGGGTATTGTGATCTATGCATCGCAGTCGGATACGATTGATGCCAGTGCAGTGCGCTTGGCGCATATCATCCGTGCTTATAGCATAGGCAATGATACTGTACCGGCAGAGGCTGCAAGCGGTTGGTATAACTATGAATTCGCCATTCCGATGAGCGGTACGGTTCGTATCTTGATCGAAGGTATCAGCGAGTATGGTAATTCTACCTACATGGATAACTTCAAGGTATATCGCTTGCCGAGTTGCCGTCAAGTGAAGGGTGTCGCTGCATCGGAGATCGGTGCGGACTCTGCTGTTGTTTCCTTCAAGAAGACAGCTGCTCCGCAATATCAAGTGGTAGCTACTATCGCAGCTATCAATCCGGATACGCTCGATAAGGTAGCCGACACGCTCATCGTCTTCAACCAAACCGTAAGCGAAGATACTCTTGTTATTTCCGCTTTGCAACCGCAGACGGACTACTACGTTTATGTACGTGGTCTGTGTGACGACGAAGATTTTGGTGCTTGGAGTGATGCTCTGAAAATGAAGACAGCTTGTGGCGCCATCACTGCGTTCCCGTGGAATGAAGACTTCGAGAGTTACGCAACAGGTTCGACTTCGAGTCCGTTTGCTGCTCCTTGCTGGTCTAACACCTTGCTCACAGGATCAGCTGCACCGTTGTATGTATCTTCCGGAACTGGAACGAATACCTCTAAGATACTCTATCAGGGATATTATTCCGGTAGCGGAACTTCTACCACCTTGCTCTCTACTCCGGCAATTCAGATTCCGGAAGAGAATGCATATGTGTTTGCATTGGACGTGCATCGAAATAATACAGGTTACGAATCAGAAGGTGTACGTATTTATGTTTCTGTAAGCGAAGAGATAGATGCATCTGCGCAAGAGTTGGCATTCATACCGCGAGCATATAATCTCTCGGAAGGTTCTATTGCTGCAGAATCTGCAGAAGGATGGTATACCTATGAGTTTACTATTCCTATGTCGGGCACTATCCACATTCTCGTTCGCACGGAACAAGAGAACTATGGTTGGTATACACGTTTGGATAACTTCCGTGTTCGTAAATTGCCTGCATGTCGTGACCTCAAGGGTCTGGCTGTTAAGGAGATTGCGTCTTCTTCTGCAAAGGCAACTTGGAAGCCGACCAATGCAGCTCAGTATCAGGTTATTTTGGCAAATGCTGAGATTGCACCGTCTGATGTAGATTCCGTAAGCGGCATTGATGCAGCTAAGTTGGTACGTATCGATACCGTGGCTGACGCATCGTTCGACTACACCGCTCTTACTCCGGCTGCGGAGTACTACGTATATGTACGCGGTCTGTGTGATGAGAACGAGAAGGGTGCATGGGGTTCGGCTTCGTTCAAGACGCAATGTCTGGTAGATGTTCCGTACCTGATGGACTTCGACGATGCAGAGGATCGTAAGGTCTCCTATGTATCGTATGGAACATCCTATATGATTCCGTCTTGCTTCAATGCTATTGCAGGCGGTTCGGATTATCCGGCACGTGTATTTGACAACGATGTAGAGAGTTCGAGTTATACTACCTATTCGTATGCATACTCCGGTACTACCTCGCTGCGTATCTATTCGTCTTCCACGACTCCGCAGTATGTAATCTTGCCGGAGATGAACGAACGTACCGATACGCTGGCGCTCACCTTCAAGGCTCGTGCTTTGTCTGCGTACGTAAGTAACTCAAGCGGTAGTAAGACGGTAACGAACTATGCTTCGTCTTCTTACGCACACGCTCTGAAGATCGGTACGATGACGAGTCCGAAGGATACGGCTTCGTTCCAGCTGATTGAGACCGTTGTACTTAATGAGATCGCTACTACGCCGTCGAGCGAAGCCGACGATCCGGCTGGTAACAACTATTGGGAGACATTTACGGTTTACATGACAGGTGCTACCGGTAAGTATATCGCTTTTGCATCTGACTTCAGTGCAACGAACTATGTATGGATCGATGATGTACAGGTTGACTTTGTACCGGATTGCCTTGTACCGGCTCAGATCAATATCGTTCCGGGTAGAAGTACCGCCGATGTTACCTGGGTAGGAACTGCTGAAGGATATGAACTGGCACTCGGTGCACAAGGCTTCAGCTTACCGACAGAAGCAGACAGTATCTATACTTTGGATACCGCCTTCTTGCACATCGAAGAGCTGAGTGCTAACACCGCATACGATCTCTATATCCGCAGTGCATGTGACGAGGGTCTGTATTCGGCATGGTCGAAAGTATCAACCTTCCGTACCGACTGCGATCTGATAACGATTGTATCTGGTACGCCGTGGACCGAAGGCTTTGAGGACTACGAGGGTACTGCAGCAAGTGGTTCAGGAGTTGTTCCTAATTGCTGGGAAGCAACTTCCACAAGCACTTATATCCCTCATATTGCCAACTCCGGTAGCTACGGATACTACGTTCATACCGGTACACAAGCATTGTCATTCTACGGTGGTGGTTATAACTATGCTGTCCTGCCTGCCTTCTCGAACCCGTTAAACGAACTGCAGGTATCGTTCTATATGAGGGTAGAGAATGTATCTTATGGTCAACTGACCTTAGGTTATATCTTGGCTAATGATAGCAGTATGAATACCTTCACGCCGATCGCTCAGTATGCTAATGTTACTACGATGACATTGTGCGAGACCGACCTCTCTGCTGTGCCTGATACGGCTGCTCGCTTGGTATTCCGCTGGTACTACAGCGGTCAGTATAGTTGCTGTATCGATGATATTACGATCAGCGTTATGCCTTCTTGCCGCGAAATTAAATCCTTCGCTGCCAAGGAGATAACGAACTCCTCTGCTATCGTTACGTGGGGCGCCCTAAAGGCTGCACAACGTTATCAGGTGATCTTGGCTAATGCTGCTATCGTTCCTGGTGACATCGACGGCGCAGGTCTCGATGAGACGAAGGTAGTATCTATTGATACCGTTGATGTGAATAGCGCTGAGTTCATTGGCCTTACTGCGCAAACGACCTATTACTTCTATGTTCGTTCCTTCTGTGAAGAGGACGCTATGGGCGATTGGTCTGCGGCTTATAACTTCACAACCGATTGCGATGTGATTACTTCCTTCCCGTGGAAAGAGGACTTCGAGGCTTATACATCGGGTACGTTCAGTGCTGATTGCTGGATTAACGAGCATATCGAAGGAACCGGATCAAGTAGGTTCTCTATTTATACTTCTAGCAATGGAGGTAACTCAACCAAGCAGTTGTATCTGCCGGATATGAGTTCCGGTACGCTGACCAAGTTGGTATTGCCTGGCATGGCTATTCCGGAGGCAAATGCATACGGATTCAGTATCGATGTATATCGTAATGCTACTGGCTATGCGGCAGAAGGTATTCGCGTTTATGCTTCGGCTTCGGCGGAAATTGACGAGAATGCAATCGAATTGGCATTTATCTCGCGTAATTATACGGTAGCGAATGATACTATCCCGGCAGAGAATGCAAGTGGTTGGTATACTTACGAACTGCCGATCCCGATGTCCGGTGATATGCATATTATCATCCGTGGTGAGAACAAATACGGTGCAGCTACCTACATGGATAACTTCCGTGTTCGTCTATTGCCGACTTGTGAGAAGGTAACCGATGTAGAGGCAAGTGAGATTACGACTTCGTCCGCTACCATCAGCTTCCCGACTACGAATGCAGCTACCTATCACGTGATCGTTGCTTCTAAAGCGCTGGATCTGAGTAAGGAACTCTCTGCCGCTGATTCTGCGAAGATTGTCTATGACGATGCTACGCTGACGGAAACGATTGCTGAGGTAACCGGTCTGACCGCTAACACCCTTTACTACGCATACGCTCGTGGCTTATGCGAGGATGAGGATGGCGAATGGTCTGCAGGTATTTCGTTCCGTACGGAGTGCGGTGCATTCACCCTGCCGTACAGCCAGAACTTCGATAACTCATCGGATCGCAAGCAGATTGACGGTACTTCTTATTACTTGCCGTTGTGCTGGAATGAAGGTCATGTATCTACTTCGAACCTGATGGCTATCATATCGAATAGTTCTAGTTACTATGGCGATGACTATTATGCATACTCTGGTGCTTACGCGCTTGATGTGAATACGACTGCTTCCAATTCGGCATACGCCGTTCTGCCGCTCATCGAGGTGGATGGCGAGAATGCTATTGAGTTAAGCTTCGAAGCACGTGCTCTTTATTCATCGGAGGGGTATGACGATGACTGGGGTTACTATGAGGATGTGAACAACTACGCTACCTCTTCGTATGCGCACAGCATTAAGGTTGGTTTGATGTCTGATCCGTCGGATATCTCTACCTTCAGCCTTGTAGAGGAAGTGAAGTTGACCGAGATTGCTTCTACTCCGTCGTCTGTTTCGGATGATCCGAACGGCCGCGAGTATTGGGAGAATCATACGGTTCGCCTCGATGCTCCTGCCGGCAAGTATATCGCGTTCGTCAGTGACTTCTCGAAGGCTAACAGAGTATGGATCGATGATATCCAGGCGATTGAGTACAACGCTTCTTGCCAGGGTGTCAACGGTATCGAGGTAAGCAACGTATCTATCTCCGGTTTCGATGTGGCATTCCACTACAACGAAGCAGGTGATAATAATAGTGCACGTATCGCTGTCTCGGCTTCCGAAGCACTCGATCTGGATAACGTACTGTTGCTCGACACGATCAATAATGATTCGGTATATAGCGCAGTTGTTACGCTGGCTTCCGGCCGTCCGTTCTACGTATTCGTTCAGCAGTTCTGCGGCGAAGACGGTACTTCGGCATGGGAGATGGCTCAGATCCAAACGCCGTACATGGTTCGCTACGAGCCGGTATTCAGTTCTACCACTCTCCCGAGTGATTGGAATCGTTACTCCGGCTTAATGGACCAAGTTCTGGATGGTACGACTCAGTTGAGCTCGACTACGAGCGGTTGGTACATGACTGCTGCAAATGCGATCATCAATAGTACCCATTTCTACGGTGACATTTATGGAGGATCCTTCAATTACTGGATGGTAACTCCGACCATCGACCTCACGCCGAATGTGGGCGACGGATTGTTGCTGAGCTTTGAGGCTGGTTTGACTCCGTATAGTTCGACATATGCAGACAAACGCAATGATGGTGTTGACGATCGTTTCGCAGTACTTGTTACTACGGATGACGGCGCAACCTGGACGAAGGTTGCTGAGTGGAATAACTATGCTACAGGTGATTTTGTATACAATGATGTACCTGAGGATGGAGCATCTTATCAGCTCAACCTCTCGAACTTCGCCGGTGAGCATGTACGTATCGCCTTCTATGGTGAGTCTACTGTTTCCAATGCAGATAACTACTTCCACTTCGGTAATATCGTACTCGACAAGTGCGTCGCTAAGACCTACACGGATCATGTATGCTCCGGTGATGATTATGACGGAAGTCAGGCTGCAGAGCCGAATCCGTTCGTCATCAGTGCGGATCAATATAAGATCGGTCTGAATGTCTTCAGCGAGTTCCGTCCGTCTACCGGTGCCGGTGACGTAGACTCGATGATCATCCTCAACCTCTACGTACATGACTACTTCACTACGGATCTGTATGCAACAGTCTGTGAGGGCAGTCACTACGGTCCGGATGAGAATGGATTTGAGTTCGATGCCGAAGTAGGTATGAACGATAAACGTAAGATATTGACTTCGTCTATCGGTTGTGATAGTATTATTATCCTCCATATCACGGTTAACCAGGCTATTACGGTACATATTGAAGACTCCGTAGAGCAAGGTAAGGCTTACGAATGGAACGGTAAAGAGTACTACACCGAAGGTACCTATCAGTTCACTACTGAGTCTGAGGTTACCGGTTGCGATAGTACCACCGTACTCCACCTCACGACCTACCAGGGTGAAGGTCCGGATCCGCACGAGGGTGTAGCGGAAGTTGGCGCTCAAAAGCTGATCATCGCTCCGAACCCCGTTCGTAAGGGTGAACCGATCATCGTGCTCAATGACTTCTCTGCAGAGCAGTTAGCCGATGCGAAGATCGCGATCTACACCGCTTCCGGTTCGCTGTGCTACGCACAACAGGGCGCTCAGAAACCGTTCATCATTCCGGCTATCGGAGTAAGCGGTATCTATCATGTCCGTGTTGTGATTGGAGACGAAATATTCATCTCAACGCTGATCGTTCAGTAATCCGATCGAACCTTTTCAGGTTCTGATTCAAGAACGGTGTCATCCAACAAATGACACCGTTTTTGTTATCTCCATATAGCAAAAAGAACATATTTTGCATTTTTTAGTTGCTTTTTTGCAAAAAAATTTGGTGTTTTGAAAAAAAAATAGTAATTTTGCACACTTTTTTGTATCAAAGTGAAAAGGTTAGGTGTCATAGTTCTGTTTTTAACGTGCGCATTGGTTATGCGCGCGCAAGCCTTGACGTCCTATTATTGTGACTTTGAGGATCCTGCTGAGATTGCACAGTGGGCGATGAATGTCGGTACGAAAGCCACCGGATGTAATAACCATTGGTATGTCGGTGCAGCGGGTTCTTTCGGTATCGGTAGTAACAATGGTATGTATATTTCCGATAAAAACGGCGATACCAGCACCAGTACTTATTCTACCCTGGAGAGTGAATATGTCACTTCTTACCGCGAGTTGACGCTTGCTGCCGGTACCTATACCCTGCGTTATGACTGGCGATGCCTCGCAGACTCTGCGGACGGTATGTATGTCTGCTGGGTGGATAATGCGAGTACGAATACAAACTCAAACCATGATAGGACTAACCGCACTGTTCCTGCATATATACCTGCCGGTACGGTGCTGAATAGAGGACGCCAAATGTGGCAGTCAGCTACTACTACCTTTGTTTCTTCCGGTAATACCGGTAAATTGGTAATCGTATGGTTTAATATCCGTAATAGGGTCTATGCCCCGGCTGCGGCGATCGATAACATCGAGATTTATCAGGGTAATTGTGCGGTTCCGACCAATGTTCGTTACGACGGTAACTCGTCCTCGCTTACCTGGTCCGGTAATGCCGGTTCGTACGAGGTGATCGTGTATAATACCCATTCGGGTACCAGAACGGACTATCCGAGTGTTACTTCCAATTCGCTTCAGTTAGGCGATATGAGTGAGGAGGGTATGTATAATTTCTACGTACGTTCGGCCTGCGGCGAGCATTGTCACAGTAAGTGGGTATTCACCAATACCTTCGTGTGGATTGCCGGTGCGCGGTGTATCGATATCTTCGACCTCACCAAGGATAACTCCGGTGCGGCTAAGTGCTACTGGACGGATCATGATGCCTACGGTAGTTCCGGAGGATACGACCCGTATCTCTACGACCATGCCGGACAGGTGGATTATGGTGCGGACAATGAGCTCAGTCGCCATACGATTCATTATCAGCAGGGCGAGAAAGATCCGCGTACGAATAATCAGTTATCCACCATTCCGGACGGCGAGATAGCCTCTATCCGTGTGAACGGTTTCTGGGATTCCAAAGGCGATCACGCTTCTACGATCGAGTATGAATATCCGGTTCAGGCCGGCGTGAGTGACCTGCTGGAACTTAAGTTCGCTTGCGTGCTGCAGAATCCGAGTCACAGCGAGAGTGAGCAACCGCGTTTCAAACTCGATGTGTTAATGGGTAACACGGTGGTGAATGCGTGCGCACAGACTGACTTCAAGGCCGGATTCGGAGATGCATCCGCTTGGCATGTCGTGGATCCCGAATCGTATAACCGTGTCGACTGGTGCGATTGGCAGACCGTGACGGTTAGTTTGCGAGACTATATCGGTTCTACGTTGAAGATCCGTCTGACAGCGTATGACTGTACCCTCTCCGGTCACTACGGCTATGCGTATTTCACGATGAACTGCAAGGGTGGTGACCTGCAGGGTATCGCTTGTGGCGACTTCTCAACCGACCATTTCGAGGCGCCGGAGGGTTTCCAATACCGTTGGTATAGAGCGGATGACCCGAATAAAACGGTGCTCAGTACCAATCGTATCTATAATATCACCAATAATGACCCGACCGTCTATCTGGTGGATATGATTGACCCCAATAAGCGTCAGTGTTACTACACGTTGGAGGCGAACCCGAACCCGCGTTTCCCGCAGGCGAAAGCTTCGGCCAGCATGAAAGGGGAGGATTGTATGAACAAGGTTGATTTCACGCAGGAATGTTCGGTGGTACGTATCAACCGTCAGACTCTGGATTCGATTAAGACGGATGAGGAGGTAGAGGAAATCATTTGGGATTTCGGTGACGGTAGTGCGCCGCTGAATACCCTGGACGCGAATGTGCACCATGACTATCCGCCGGAGGGTGGCAATTACGATGTGAAGATTACGGCTAAGATGTCGGGAGGTATATGTTCCGACACCTATACGCTGCACTTGTCCTTACCCAATCTTATTCCGGCAGATGATGTCCAATATACGCATTACTGCGAGCCGGGAGAAGACTACACGGATACGACCTATGCTACCGCTCCTACGGGCTGCGAACAGCGTAAGTTGCACCATCACAGGCATCACTTGCCTTTCGATACGCTCTATACGGATCGGTTCTGCGAGGGAGGACGTTATTTCTTCCCGGGTACCGGACGCTACTATACCCAGTCGATCGATACGACGGTGAACCTCAAGTCCGTGTACGGATGCGACAGCACCATTCGTCTCTCCCTTATTGTGGATCCGAAACTGTTGGTTGAATATCCGTCTGCACTGGAGATATGCTATGACGATCGGGTGATCTCGATTCCGTATACCGTCACTTCGGGTGCGCTTGACAGCGTGCATGTCTATTTCTCTGCGGAGGCTCAGAAATACGGCTTCGAACCCGTCTATGCCTTCGGCCGAAAGGATCAGGTGGTGATTGCTGTGCCGAAGAATGCACGGCCGGATCGCTATCCGGTACAACTGGATTTCAGTAGCGAACGCTGTGCGATGCCGATCCAGACCGTAGAAATGACCCTGATGTACTCTGCCTCCGTCGTGATGCAGACCGGTGGTTTCATCGGTGTACAGAATGCCAATTATAATGGTGGATATAATTTCACGGCTTTCGATTGGTACAAAGACGGTGTGCAACTCAATCACCATGCTTCCTATATCCCGGCCGGACCGGATGATTTCGGGTCTGTCTATGTGGTTTATCTAACCCGTGAGGGGGAGACAGAGCCGCTGGAGACCTGTCCGATCGTGTATAACCCCTATGCGCAGGATGTGGATCTGGTAGCAGACGGACCGTCCGTATGGCCTACATGCGTTTCCGGTGGAGCGGAGCTCCATCTGGCGCCGCAGGCCTGCACGATCTATACGATCCTCGGAACGGTAGTAGCCCATTATCCGCAAGCCCTCGAGACGCGTACGATTGCGGCTCCCTCGCAGGCGGGTGTGTATGTAGTAGTATTTGATAATAAGAAATCGTCACGAATCCTTGTTCGCTAATCGTCACATAGTATGTATCGTCCTGTCGGTGCTCCTTTGGATGCCTTTTAGCCCGACCATGGCGCAGCAGTATCAGAAAAAGAAACTGCAGCATCACATCAACCTCTCCGTAGGAGGAGGGATGGATATCGATGTGTCGCGCAGTGAGATGGTACGCACCGGTTTGGGCGGAGGAGGACTGTTTGCGGCTTCGTATGAGGTGCGCGACAACGGGTTCTTCTTCAATGTCGGTCTCGGTGCCGATTATCGGGCGATGAACTATAAGGTGAACGATATGACCCATGCCTTTGATTCCCAAGATCCGGACGGCCATCCGATATCGTATCGCTATGTCTATTCGGATTATTCAGAGACCCAGCACACGCTCTACGCGACGCTGCCGATCCAGTTGGGTTATATCATTCAGGACCGCGTCTATATAGCAGCCGGAGTGAAAGCGGCGCTGCCGGTATGGAATACCTATTCGGCGAAAACGCAGATGTACACCGAAGGTATCTACGCCAATCTGATTGATCCGATCTCGCAGGATGTGCCTGCTTTTGCGTTCTATCCGCAGGCTTCCTACGAGGGTAAGGGCTCGTATAAGACACCGCTCGTCTATGTATCCCCGTCGGTTGAAGCGGGTGCGGTGTTCGAACTGGCAGAGAAGATCAGCTGCCGTCTCGGCGGTTTCGTGGAGTTTAACCTTCCGGTGGGAGGCCAATGTCCGCACGAAGAGATTGTCCGTTATGCTGCGGTGGATATGAATCCCCGGACGCGTTCGTTGGATAACCTCAAGTCGGGTCTCGCGTTCGGTTCGGTGCTGAACGGTATGATGAACGTGTCCGCTACCGAGCATGCGGGACAGAACCTCTTCAATGGCTGGAACCAGTATCTCCGTATCGGTGTGCGGGCTACGTTCAGCTTCAATGTAACCAAATATAAGCCTGTATGTAAATGTCTGGGCTTGTACTACTAAATATCTGTTTATGTGTATGAAAAGGAAACTATTGCTTATACTGTCTTTGATCATCACTGCGCTGTTGGTTATGCCGATGGACGCGGATGCACAGGCGCGCTCCCGCTCGAACGCGAAAAAGAAAGATAACAATAAGTGGGCCAAGAATAAATTGGACCTCCATCAGATCCATAACTTCGCTATGTGGGGCGGTGGCGGTTACAGCGGTTTGGTCAATAGTTATAACTACCAGAACACCAGTGATTTCGTCGGAGGCGGCGGTGGACTGATCGGATTAGGGTATGAGTGGCATTATAAGAAGTTCATGCTCTCCGTAGGACCGGAATTCCGTATTTTCTCCTCGCAGGATAAGATTCATTTCTCCGACACGGAGCACCCGTTCTCTATCGTTGGAACGGATCCTAACTCGCCCTATGTACTGCCTTTGCAAACGAAGTACTACCAGTTCTCGAATCTCAAAGAGACACAGTTGGTAGGCCAGTTGATGGTGCCTTTGATGGCCGGTGCACAATGGGAAGAACTCGCTTTCCCCGTCTATTTCATGGCGGGTGCCAAGTTCGGCTATACGATCATGCATTCGTATTCGCAGAAGGGCGATTTGACTTCGTATATCAGCGATCCTGCGGCTTATGACCCCAAGTGGGCCGAAGTGCGCGATCTGCGGACCAACAAGTACAAATCCTCCGGATCGAACCACATGGGCTTGGATGTAGCTCTTTCGGCGGAGATAGGCTTTAAGATCAATCCGTACCTCAGTGCCGATTGGAACGATCAGAACGAGAAGCGTAAGCATCCCTGGCACATGCGTGCCGCGCTGTTCGTGGATTACGGTCTGCCGGTTAATAAGTTAGGTACGGATGCGGAAATGGTCACCGTCAGCGAGGCGGATGCAACCACTATCTCTCTGCATCAGTCCAAGTACGCTACTTCGGCGGTTAACAGCCTGCTGGTGGGTGCTAAGTTCACCGCGGTGCTGCAACTCTCCAGACCGAAGCAGAAGAAGCCGCAGAACCCGTATATGGTGCTCCAGCTCGTCAATGGTCGAACCGGCGAGAAGATGGTCGGCAACGATGCCAAAGCGAACATAGAGGTGAAGAATATCGCTACCGGACGAGTAGTGAAACGTTCGGCTACCAATGCCAAGGGTATGTTCATCCAACGCTTCAAACCGGATGCGTATCAGGTGGCTGTGTCTAAAGACGGATTCTTGCCCTTTACGCCGATGCGTACCGAGCTGATTGAGGAGCATAATAACAACCTCAAGGCGCGTCTGGATACGACGATGGTGGTGCTTTATCCGATACCTGTTTTCCAGTGCAAAGTGCGTAATGTGAAGACCGGCGATTTGATCGATGCCCATGTGGCAGTCTTCGATACGACGACCAACCATCAGATTGTGGATTTTGCCGTTACGCATAATGGCGGAACCGCTCGCTTACCGATCGGTGAGACGTACTATAAGGCGATGGTGCAGGCAAAAGATTTCCAGACCCAATTGTTCGATATCGGTCGTCAAGGAATGGATGATATCGCGATGGAATTTGCTCTTGAACCGATTGAAAAGGGTCGTACGTATGTCATCAAGAACCTCTTCTTTGCGACCGACAAGACGGAGATCTTACCGCAGTCTGAACCGGCTATGCAAGAGCTGTTTGAGTTCCTCGATCAGAACCCGTCTGTGCGCATCCGTATCGTAGGTCACACCGACGGGGAGGGTTCCGACCAGCATAACCAGATCCTGTCTGAGGGTCGTGCGAACAGCGTCAAACGGACAATGGTTGAGCGCGGAATTGACCCGGATCGTATTGAGACGGAAGGTCGTGGTGAATCGCAACCGGTGGATACCAATGAGACCGAAGCAGGACGTCAGAACAACCGTCGTGTAGAGTTCACGATCTTGGGCGATGACACCGCAGAGACGAAGTAATTAATCGTCCCAAACAAGGCATTTTAAGCGCAAAATGAAAATTTTTGCGCTTTTTTTGTGTAAAAATTTGCTTGTACAAAGAATTTTTATTAACTTTGCGCTCAAATTTTTGTGCGCACATGTACGTCGCACGTACGTACGTGAGACCCGTACACACATTGATATAAAAATATTATGAAAAAAAGCTGACATTCTAATTACCTGCATGGGCTTTATCCGTGCAATTCATGTTACTTTTTTTCCCTGAGTCCCGCCGGGGACAGTAACCGGCAAAGGATCTTTGATATAGTGGATTTACCGCAAAAAGAAGGAATTTTTGCACTTTTGTGCTGATTTATTTGCATATGTCGCAGAAAAGTTGTAATTTTGCGACGAAAATCGCAAAAGCATAACAACTATGGCACAAGAAACATTAGACAGCCTTATTCAGGTAATGTTTACTTTATCACTTCCGGAACAGGAGAAAGTGATCGAACGCATGCAAGCCAATGTGATGAGATTGAATAGAGAATCCGTAACTCCATACACGATGGAGGAGATTGACGCGCGACTTGATGAATCGGAGCGCGACATCGAGGAAGGTCGCTATTACACGACCGAAGAAGTATTCCATCCTCAATATGCAGTAGCTGTATGAGATCGGTTTGGTCAGAGCGTGCAAAAAAGTCCTTGCATATTGTTGAGGACTACATATTGCGTGAGTTTGGCGAGAAAAAGCGCGTTGAGTTTATGGCCGAGGCCGAGAAGGTAGCTATCCAATTGGAATCATTTCCGAAGATGGGTAAGGAGGAACCATTATTGGTACACCGGAAGAAACTCTATCGCAGTTATGTAATCACGCATTTAAGCAAGATGATTTATCATATAGAAGAGAAACGAGAGTTGGTTGTTATTTCTGATGTTTGGGACACAAGAAGAGAGCCAAAAGCAGTAGCGAAAGGGCTGTAACTTAGAGACAATAGAAAATTAAAGCGGTAATCCACTAAGCGAGGTTTACCGCTTTTTTGTGCATGGCGGTTAACGAAAGTCAAGACCATGTTGCTGACGCTAACAAAAATGCCAGAGTGCCAAAGCAAAAATAAGATAAAAAACAGTCAAATAGCTTCGAATACCGACGGTGAGCCGACGGTCAACCGACAGTCAAGGCTAAGATGAGAGTAAGGAAAAAGGAAGAAACAAAGATAAAACCATAAAAAACGCAATATAAAAATATTATGAAAAGATAAGAGAGATGGCCGAGTCTCAGGCATAAAAGGAGGCAAAAGATCTTTGATTTATTGAAAAAGACTGAAAAAATGTAGGCAAGTCTTGCATATGTCGTAAAAAAGCAGTACCTTTGCAGCGTCAAAGGTAAAACAACAACGATATATGGAAGATGTAGTATTAAAAATGCCGACCACAGACGTAGCGCTGATAATGCAGTTTGCAAGTCGTATGGGGTGGACGATAGAGAGTCGTCGCAACCCTGTAGCGCGTTTCATTGAGGCGTGCTCCAGAAACAATGCCGCGCTGACCGATGAAGAAATCCAAGCAGAGGTAAATGCCGTTCGATATAACAAGTAATATGAACGTCATATTAGATACCAATATTTGGATTTCCTTCCTGTTCGGGAAGCAGTTGCAGAGTGTTGCATCTGTATTTGACAATGCGAACATTAAGGTTTATGTGTCTCCGGAGCAAGTAGCGGAGATACAATCCGTATTGTCTCGTCCCAAGATTCGCGAACATATATCCCATGAGTCGATAGAAACAATGTGGGAGTTAATGCGCACACGATGCTATCCAATTGAGGACTATCCCGCGGTTGAATCATCTATCCGCGATGTCAAGGATGCATATCTGCTGGCTATGGCAGAAGCCATACCTGCGAGTGTGATAGTAACCGGAGATAAGGATTTGCTGGTGCTTAAACAGCATAAAGAGACAGCAATAATGACCTATCAAGAGTTCTTGGTATTATTGTCCGAAATTAGACTTTAGGTGTAATATTCCTACATTTATAAATTCAGTCTGACACGTTACGAGAGTTTCGTGTCAGTTTTTATTGTAGTCTTTTTCAATATAATCAAAAGTGCAAAAGTGCAAAGCAAAAATAAGATAAAAAGATAAGAAGGCCTAGGTAGACCAGGCGACCGGGTGACCGGCTGATTTGTAAAATTCACACACGCGTGTGTGAAGGTAAAAAAAAGGCGTCCGCCCGGTCTACCGGTCACCCAACGGAGACGTACAGGATGGTCGCGAAATGGTCGCGAGAATGAAAGGTAAATAGAAGATAAAAAGATAAGAGAGAAGATGGCAATTAGATTAGAGAGAACGATTTGGCCGGTAGGGCATGGAGCCTTCTACACGGAGCAGTTTAAGAACGATAATAACGACGTTCTCTTTACTGCTGTGTATGATTGTGGAAGTTATCAAAAGAATGCATTACAGAAGAGTATAGATGAGTTTTTACCAAAGAAAGGGACATTAGTTATTGATGCTCTGTTTATATCTCATTTCCATGCAGACCATGTAAATCTGTTGGCATATTTACTGCAGCAGAATGTACATGTTAAGGATTTGTTTATTCCACAATTGACAGATGACTATATTTTGTCACTTTTAATATCTTGTTCTATAGATACGGCTACTAACCGTAATATTGTAGTGGCATTGATAGGTCTTTTGTATAGTGGTGAAACTTTTAAAAATGTTGAAAATATATATGAAGTACCCTCGGTTAATGAAGATAAAACCGGAGATATGACCGAATATCCTGCAGATGAGAATATTAGTAGACGGAAACATAAAGTAGCCCCAGTGGTACTGCCATATCAACTTGATTCGCAAATTCCATTTTGGGTATATATACCATATAATATCTTTGCTTCTAATGCGCTATTAAAACCCGCATTGATTCAAGGGGGATATACTACTAATGGTACTGATGTAGATATTAATAAGGTGTTTGTGGATATACAAAAGAATCAGTGGAAAAAGTTGCAAGGAGTATACGGACAAGTATTCAGTAATGATCCTAACGAATACTCCATGACTGTCTATTCTGGTAGAGATATGCAAGCATCTCTGAAGATTTGTGTAAGACCATATCATTTTTCATGTTGCGGTTGTGATTATCCTAGATGTCATTGTTATGGTTCGCATTTGTTAGAACAAGAATCAGGATGCTTGTATACCGGTGATTTTATGGCCAAACAGCATGATGTACAACTTATCAACTTTTATAATAATAAAGTGCACCACGATGCATGGAAAAACACTAGGTTGATGCAGATACCTCATCATGGTTCCTACTATAATCACAAGGATACCTTATATGCTAATCATCCAAAAGTTACATTTGCCTCTACAGCTGTCAAAGATAAAGATGGGCATCCTCATCTACAAACATTAATAGATGTATCAAATAAGCATTGCCCAATCGTTATAGTGCAAGATAACAAAGCGACATGTTTACGCGTAGATTATATAATTTCGTAAAAATCTAGTACTATGGAAGAATTGACATTTGAACAAAAAATAGAAGATATAAAAAAAGATCGGACAAAAAAACATCCGGTTACACCTTGGGAAATAACCAATAGTTATGGTTATTGTCGTAGATCATGGGGATTGGCACAAAGAGTCAATTTGGATTTGGATAAAGAAGGATTAGAACTTAGTGGCGATTTCTATCACGCATGGTTTTATGCAGAGTTAACATTACAGAACAAACAAAATGTTGCAACAACACGAGTTACTGCAAATCCTATCAAAAGAGTAGATACATTAGCTGCTGCTACAATAAATAAACCTATCTATGTAGACAAAAATGATGATATTATACATGCTATCACATTAATGCAACAACATGGTTTTTCACAATTACCAGTAGTAGATGGTGATGAAACTAAATTGTGTGGAAATATTTCGTGGAAAACAATTGGATCATCATTATGGCATAATAAGAAAACCGATAAGGTCGAAGATTGCATGGAGAAAAGGATAACCGCTATATACCTTGATACTCCATTATTAGATGCTATTCGACTGATATCTGCAAACAAATTTGTAGTTGTATTAAATGGAGACAAAACCTTTTCAGGCTTTATTACTTCCGCGGATATAGCGTCTGAATTCTTCTCTATTACTCAAGCCGAGGCATTCTTATTACTTGAGCAAATAGAATTACAAATACGTTTGATAATTGGACGTATAGGTGTTTCTAAAGATGATATTAAGAAGAATAGTATGATAAAAAAAGATGAACCTTCAATTGACGACCTTTCATTTGGAGGTTATTGCAAAATTTTCGAAGAATTACACTATTGGGAAAAGTTAGATTTAAAAAATGATCATACAGATTTCAATAACTATCTCAAAGATATAAAAGAAATTAGGAATAGAGTTATGCATTTTGAGCCTGAGGGTATAGAACCACAGAAGATGCAATCTTTGAGGAACATGACAAAATACTTATCAGAGATTATTGATTATTTAAATGAAAAGTAAATTAACTTAAATAATATCATGAGTATGGGAGTACAAGAGAAAAAGCAGTTGGAGGAAATGTTGGAGGATGCCTTAAATGAGCACTTGAGCAGAAGAGGTGAACTTACGGATAGTGATGACGTGAGATTTAAGGTGTGCGACTCTCCGTGTAAAGATTTGTGTCTATCCAACCAAATGGCGAAGAACCTTGAGTTGTTGATGGAGTGTAATGCGAATAGACATGAGAACTTAACGGGACATGTAACCTTGCGGTTGATTAAAGACGGAGAAGATAAACTCCAAGAAGAAAGATATGTCTTCAATGTGTTGGGCGATAGAACCAAAATAGGAGGAGATGCAGACTATGATATACAGCAGACTAACGATGGTCTAAAAGCCAGCATTACGGAAGTAAATTACTTTCAGAAGGAGAATGGATATCGATTATACTAACGAAATAACAAAAACCAAAAAATATAAAAGTATTATGAAAAATTACAAATTATTAAAAACACTATTGGTATTGATAGGAATACTAATAGGAAGTGTATCCACGCAATTGTGGGCAGTGGATGTCGAAAAAAATGCCCGTATTTATTTTGATAACTCCACATCTAATTGGAGTTATAGTTATATCTACTTTGTTATCAATGAGACAAATGGTTATAAGTTGAACCATATTGATCGTTCGAAAATTTATTATCACAAACGGAGTGCTGACACTTGGGGAGGATATTCCGGTATAAGACTATTCGCAGATAACGATGATTGGGGGACTAATGATGTTAACACGAAGAGTTATCAAAACATGTATGACTATGGAGAAAACATGTCAAACTGGTATGGCTCAGGCAACGGTTATGGCTTCGGATCAACAGGATTCCACTTTATTAGCCTTGATAAAGCAGGATCTAAAACTAGCCAAGCTACGGTAACCGTTACATATAATAGTTCAAAACCGACAAGGATCTCTACAGCGAAAATTAGAACGCGAACCAGTTATGATGGTTCGTATACGACAGTTTCTTCTGGCACATGGCCTGCTACTGTAAACATGACCGGAACATACTGGGATAGTGATGGAGCTTCTGGGAGCAATACGGCTGAAACAAATAGTGGAGCCTCCGGAACATATACAAATATGTATACCGGTCTTGTGGAAATGTCCATTAAAGCAGGTACGTTAAGTAATCAATACACTTTTGATGGTTGGGCGACAAGTGAGGCAGCATCTCCATCCACATCAAATGCTACATACTCGTACTATATAACAACTGCCACTACTGTTTATGCCTATTTTACAAAAAAATGGACTATTACATTTAATAAAAACGGTCATGGATCGACTACGCCTTCTACACAATATGTAGCAGAGGGAGGTAAAGTCTCTTCCGTCAGTGATCTTTCCGCAACAGGATATACTTTTGGAGGATGGTATACTGATCAAGGTTGTACAGCTGGAAATGAGTGGAATTTTAGTTCTAACACTGTAAGCAATGATGTCACTCTCTATGCTAAATGGACTATAAATTCTCATGATATTACTTATTCTCCTGCGTTGCCGGTAGATGGCACGCACCATTTTGCATGGGACACGAAACCTTCGAGTGCTAATTATGGAGCAAGCGTGACATTCTCTATTACGCCTTCCAGTGGCTACGAGATGGCGGCGGGTTATCCGAGGGTTAACGATGGCTCGGCTGTAACGGTTACGGATAATGGAGATAACTCCTATACTTTTACCATGCGAGATGCAGATCCGACTGTTACGGTAAGTATGGCTCCTAGTGCTATAACCGTTAATTATGGCTATATAGGTAATGGTTCGTTAACCGCTAAACAAAATGATGTAAGTATCGGTGCGTCGGGTTCTACTGTGGCATACAATAGTACGGTTAATTTTACAGCAACTCCTGATGCCGGTCATGAGGTTGAAGGTTGGTACACTAATGCGGGTTGTACTACCGGAAAACATGATGCCGGATCAACGACATACAATCCTACTGCAACCAGCACCCTAAATGTGTATGCTAAGTTTATCCTTTCAACCTACAATATCACCTATAATCTGAATAGTGGTACGAACAATCCAGGGAACCCGGCGACGTATCATTATACGGATGAAACAATCACGTTGCAAGATCCGACGAGGGATGGGTACTATTTCGGAGGTTGGTACACCAGTTCTACGTTTACCGGTGGAACGGAGAAGACAAGTATTCCGAATCATTCCACGGGAAATGTGACGCTGTATGCGAAATGGATCGGATTTAGCAATATCACCGTTGCACCGAGTACTTCTCACACCGGCGCTAAGTCGGATACGATTGTTGTAGGCGACGCTATCACGATTACTTCGACCGTGCTAAATGCACCGAGTCCAAGTCAGGTTTGTCCGACGCTCTATAAGAAAGAGGAAGGCGTTTGGGTGGAACAAGATATTACTTTTGGAGGTACAGCATCTGCACTAACAATAGCAGCTAAACCTCTTAGCGGCAATCCGCTGCCGGCAGGTGAATATAAGGTTTCTCTCACTCTCCGAGACGGAAGTACTTGCGGTGCAACCGAAGTAATCACCAGCGAGAAGACCTTCCGTATCGGCGATCAAGGATGGTATATCTATGGTGGCGCATTCTGGGGATGGCCAAGCGATGCTGCAAAGAAAGAAGGGATGAAAAGCATGCCTGCAACTAATGGTGATGGCGTACAATTGCTCTTCTTGCCGACAGCAACAGTTGGACAATATTACTATGGTCCGTTCCAATTCAAGAATGAGAATGTTAAGGATTATCGTTACTTCCGTATTTATAATAAAATCGATCACAAGGACAACTGCGCACAAGCTGATGGAAACTTCTGGATTAGTTCAAGTAATGATGAGGATCATAAGATTACAATAAAAACCGGAGATTTGGAACTTAGTAATAGTTTCTATGCAAATGGTCTTACCGGTAGCGATTACTACTTATATTTGGAAGATGGCAAATTGTGGGTATCGACAACGCGTCCGGTACTGGCTCCGAGAGTGCAGTTCTACGTGAGTGCTGATGCCGGTACAACCAAATATTGGAGTAACGAAGTTACTTTGGTAGATGGAGCCGCGCGTAAGATTTCGTTCTATCATCCGGGAGGAACGGTAACGCTGACAACAGAGCGTTTCTTGCTGGGTGTCGGTTGGACTTCTGATGCAGCATTAGTTGCTTTGACGCTTGATAATGCGACACGTATTACTACGGCTATTACTGCTGCTAACAAAGGTGTTTATGTGGCTGACCTGACTTGGGATGCTTCGAACGACCACGTAGATATCTCCAATGTGAAGAAATACGATGGTGACTTCTATGTACGTACGAATCATTCTCCAGGAGGATATGACAATTACAAACAGAGCGGTAACTTGTTCACATACTCCGACTACTCGTTTAAACAAGACGACGATCCGTATAGCCACTATTTCATGAAATGGGTAGAAGGAACTAATGACGATGGACGAAATGTGAAGTTTGATGTAGCAAACGAATATAATAGCAGTTTGTCGAAGAATAGAGCCGGTTACGCAGAAGACGATTATGCAAACGGATATGGTAACCTGAAAGCGAATGCGAACGTACGTTTCATGTATAACTATGAGACGAACGCGCTAAGTCGTGCTTATTTGAGCGGTTCTGCCTTCGAGAACGATTACTTCCTTGTGCTGAAAGGGTGTCCGGATTCAGCATTTTATTTGTACAAAACCTATACTAGTGAGTTGGTTAATACTCATCACACGACCAATGGAACAACCGACTGGGCATTCTTTGGGGATACGAAGAACTGGGTTTATCAGGTAGATGTATATGCAAAACCGGGTACGCGAATCAAGTTGACAGCCCAGTTTAAAGATAAGAACAACGCAAATGCCACCCAGTATTTCAAAGGCGCTGATGGTTCGGGTTCGTTTGCTAAGGAATATACCGAATCGCTTATCGGCGGAACGGGAAGTACACCGTACCATATGCGAGTCGTTTATGACTTCAAGACTAATCGATTGATTAGTGCTTGGACTCCGAGTGGTACAATCACCGGACATATTACCGATGTGGATGTGATGTTGGAGCGCTACAAACAAGGAGGTGCTACGCAGATTAAATTTAACTCGGGATCTGATGACGTAACGGCTAAGACCATCATTGGCGCTATCCGCTTTGACTATAATGATATGTATGGCAATGTAGGTAGTTGGAGCGCTTCCACTCGTCCGTTACTTAAGTATTTAATTTCGTTCCCGTTTGATGTCAAAGTAAGTGACTTGTTCGGTCTGAACAGCGGGTACGGAGAAGCGTATGTGATCCAGAAATACGATGGTGCAGAACGCGCTTCGAAGGGTTTCTTCCGTGGAGATGGTACAACCACATTCTGGAAAAATATGGAGCCGGAAGAGACCATGGAAAAGAATATCGGTTATTGTTTGATTCTGGACAATGACTATTTCAATGGCACAGTTGGTCATATCTGGGATGATAAGACCAGCGGAACCTCCGTATATCTGTACTTCCCGTCCACCGGAACGGTAGGTACGATATCCGGTGTTACTACGAAGACTATTAGAGTTCCCGCACATACATGTACGATTAATCGTACGTTCGTGCAAGACGATAAGACGCTGAATCACCAGATTACGGATAGTCACTGGAACTTAATGGGCGTACCGACCTTTGATAATACAGAAGGTATTGATGATATCTTCCTAGCGGAGGATACTGAAGGACAAAATTTCAAGTATTACTATGGTTGGAATTCGTCGAATAATAAGTTTAGCATCGCTAATGCTACCGATACGACATTCAAATCCATGCACTGTTACATGGTTCAATACACCGGTGATGTGACCTTCACGGGATCTAAACCAGAGGCAGGTGTTGCTGCTCGCAAGACTCCGTTGAAAGAGAATTACACCATGGAACTGCAAGTGCTTGATAACAACGAGGAGCTGTTAAACCGCACTTATGTAGAACTGCGAGAGAATGCATGTGATACGTTTGAGTTGAATGAAGATGTATATTTGGCGCCTAACAATAAAGCAGCCGAGATATATACCTTTGCCGGTAATTATGACGTAGCGGCTAACGTGCTGTCGATTAATAATCATACGGTGGAGGTGGGAGTTACCGTCAAGACTGCAGGAACATACACTTTCTCGATGCCGAATAACTTCAGCGGCACTGTTACTTTAGTGGATACATACACGCAGACACGCACGGATCTCGCTACCGGTAACTATATTGTCAACTTGCCGAATGGTGTTTGCAATGATCGCTTCTTATTAGAGATCGACATTCGCAAAGTTACCACCGCTATTGATGGCGTAGAAGGCGGATCTCTGAAGGATGGTAAGGCACATAAGTTCATTAAGAACGATATGTTATACATCCTGAAGGATGGTGTGGTTTACGACGCTCGCGGTAATCGGGTAAAATAACGGATAAACGGATATAAAAATATTATGAAAAAGATTTTGATGATCATCATGGCGGTAGCGCTGATAGCGCTGCCGACCATGGCGCAGCAGGAACAATGGCAAACTTCCACGATGCAGACCTCGGGAAGTGTCTATTCGTCGCAAGTAACGCCTGTTGGCGCTACAGCAGCGCCTAGCGAGGCTACGACTACTGCTAATTATGCTCCGGGAAGACCGGGACATATACGCAAGTCGATGGAGGACATGGAGGATGTAGGTTATACTGGTGATACGAGTTCCCCCATCGGTGAGCCGTGGGTATTGGCGATCTTCGCTGCCGCCTTCGCCGCAGTAATTGCCGTGCGCCGGAAACGCAGTAACGGTTAACGGTTAGTGGTTAGCGGAATTACGCCTTGAGCATCTGCCCAGGGCGTAATTTTTTGCCTAAAAATGAAATTATTCAAAATGAATTATTGAATTTGAATAATTAAATTTGCATAATTCAAATAATTGTTGTATCTTTGCAGCAAAATTTGAATCTTATGGAAAAAGTAACGAATCCTTTTATCATTCGAGGCGCTATTCCGGAGCCCTATTTCTGCGATCGTGAAAAGGAAACCGAGCGATTAGTTCGCTATCTGACGAATGGAGAACATGTGGTGCTCCATGCGCCACGTCGTATCGGGAAAAGCAAGTTGATCGAGCATTGTTTCGCTCAACCGGCTATTAAAGATAAGTACTATACCATTTTCGTAGATATATTACAGACCGGAAATCTGCAAGAGTTCACCTATGAATTTGGTAAAGCTGTCTTTGAGGCTACTGCTTCTTTGGGTAATAAGATGATGAAGCAATTCGCCCAAACGGTTCAGTCGCTCCACGGGGAGTATAGCATAGATCCGTTTACCGGTTTCCCGAAGTTCAGTATGTCTATCGGACACATCGCCAATCCGATATACACCATCGAAGAGGTGTTCCGTTTCTTAGAGCAAGCAGATAAACCTTGTATTGTGGCTATTGATGAGTTTCAACGTATTGCCGACTATCCGGAGAAGAACGTAGAGGCAATTCTGCGGACACATATCCAACGAATGCGGAACTGCGAATTTGTTTTTGCGGGTTCCGATAGGCATCTATTGGGTCAGATGTTCCAGGATTACAACCGTCCTTTCTATGAGAGCGCGACTATAATGACATTAGAAAAGATAGAACGCAGTAAGTACAACGCGTTTGTACTGGAGCATTTTGAGGAATTCAACAAGCATATCGCAACAGAAGACGTAGATCGCGTGTATGATCTGTTTGACGGCAACACGTACGCGATGCAACGAACAATCCATACGGCATTCTCGCTGACTCCGGAAAAGCAGACCTGTACCTTGAGTACTATCCGTCAGGCAATAGATGATATTATCGAGGACAACGATTTTACCTATCGTACGCATCTGATGCCGATGGGCTTGTCGCAAAAAGAGGTTCTATATGCTATCGCTCGTAGCGGTGTCGCCTCACAGATAACCGGTTCTGTGTTCGTCAATAAATATCGTTTAAGTTCTGCCAGTTCCGTGCAGTCTGCTATTCGTAAATTGAAGGCTGACGGTTGGGTGACGGAATTTATGAATCCGGATGGACAAAAATGCTATCAATTGAACGACTATTTCTTGATGTTATGGATTCAAAAAAATTACGGACGAGGATATGAACTGTAATAAAAAAGCCTGCAGGTTGGAACTTGCAGGCTTTTTTGTATAGACCATTCTTTGTTTAGAACCGGAAAGTGGCACCGAGGAGGAAGGAGATACCCTGCGAGCGGTAGCCGTAGTAGTACTCGTTCTTATGGTGGAGCCAGTTCTCGATCTCGCAGAAAAGCGTGAGGTTCGGTTTGGGTTCGGGCCGGAGGACTTGTCCCCCATCACCGCTCACCTTTAACCTTTCACCTTTACTACCTACCCACATATCGTATTGCAGACCGAGGTTGCACTCGAGGATGGGGCGGAGGTTATGCTCGATACCCATTATATCCAGCGCCAGACGGTTACCCACGAAACGGTTATCCGAATAGAGCGACCAGTGACGGTCGATACGGCCGTCCACACGTACGCCTAACTCCCATACCGGACGATCGTACACCGGTACATTGCCTTTCCAGAAGTAATAATCGCCGTTCACGTTGATACGCAGTTTGTCCTGGAGGTGGTAATTGATCTGACCACCGACTTTTCCGCGCTGGTAATCGGCGTATCCATAATCCAGATCCCCCTTGAGGTCCGCAATCAGAATCGTCTGATTCATCATATACGCATACCCTCCGTGGATCTCCACGAGCAGGTCACGAACCGGACGGATATGGAAACCTAACTCTCCGTCCACCGGTGTGTACTCGGTTGCATGGTTATCGGCGATACCAGCCGGCACGCGGCGGTAACGGTTCTCTTCCATGAACTCCTGCAGACTTCCCAGACCGTGGTGACCCATGACGTCCGCATAGACGGTGAGCCATTGTTTGGCTACCTGCGCCTCAAAATTGATATGCGGCGAGGGAGCGAAAGAGATGTTCTGCGATCCGGAGAGCAACTGGCCGTGACCGATATTGAGGTCGAGGTTCACTCCCGCATGCACGCGTACGCGCGTTCCTTCATAAGCATAATAAGGCTCAATGCGGAAATTATGGCGGTTGCTGGCGGAAGTCGGAACAACCAGATCTCCCGATTGGAGGAAGTTATTCTGGATACCGACATTCGCTCCGACATGATGCTCCTCGCTGTGCCAATCAAATCCACCCTTCGTACGCAACTGGTGCTCCGATACCGTACCGGGCTTGGAGAAGAGCACGTAGCCCGTCTGCGCCTGCCATTGGATATCGTTCTTGGGGTTGGACTTGACGCCGATATACGCCTCCACCGACCAGAGCGAAGTCAGATCGGTATCGGTGAGCGGGAGTTTCTTATACGCCACGTTGTTCTTCTCCCATCCCCCGAAATCACGATTGGTCAGCGCGTACTGATTGTAATCGTAGAAATGACCGTACTTATGGTAGTACAGGTTACCGCCGTTGACGCCGAAATAGAGGTCGCAACTGGAGAAGGGGTGGGTGAAATCGAGTCCTACCTTGGTCTTACTGAGCGTCGCCAGACCCCATTCGGCTTTGTGATGAGCATAGACATCGAGGATCGAGCGTTTGCCGTCATCGAGATGGTAGCCGAAGTCGAAGAGGGTGTTCGGATGACCTACACCTCCGCGGACATAGCCGTTATAGAGCTTACCCGGCTCAAAGCGCGTAGGCTGCGAGAGGAGCGGATGGAAAGTGGCGGTCGGCGTGACGTCCGTTGTGTACTCGGAGTACTCGATGGGCGCGGGCTCGATGGTCGTCTGCACAATGGCAGGCTTGGTCGATACTTTTCCCGCGGCCTGAATAACCGGCTGAAAATCACGCTCTACGGTCACGCTCCGGTTGAGAGCGCTGTCGCTTTGGGCGAAAGCGCTACTATCTAGGACGCCTAGGAGACCTAGGATGCCTAGGAAGCCTAGTTTAATTCTCCTCTTCATCTTTCTCCTCCTTTCTTTCGGGTTGTTCGAGTTGGTCGAGTGCGCTGAGACGTTCGGCGATGAGCGACGGGATATCATCGTTGGTAGCCGTGTAGTTCTGCTGGAGTACCAACAGGTACTGACGTGCCTGGAACAATTCCCCGCGTTCGCGGTTGATATCGCTCAACAGCACCAGTGCCCGGGCTAACCAGTATTGCTGCTGGGTGTTGCTTTGGGTGAACTCCATGATCTGTGCTTCGGCACCGTCGTAGTCCTTAATCGCATAGAAAGACTCGGCTAAGAGGTACTTGGCCTCCGCACCTTGTGCCGTACGCACCTCGGCTGACAGGATACTGAGATCCGCCTGCGCTTTATTCCACTGCTTGAGCGCGATATAGGCTTTCGCACGACCATAGAGCGCTTCGGCTTTGGTCTCTTCGCTCAGCGGCTGGTCACTGAGGATCTGCTCGGCGATGTCGATGGCCGCCTGATGCCGACCGAGTGCTTGCGAACAACGCAGGATACCCAGACGGGCAATCGTGGTGTTCTCGCGGGTCGAAGCCAGCCCGTGCATGCGGTAGAAGGCCTCCAGCGCACAGTTATAATCGGCTTTGTCGTAACAGATCTCCGCGACACGCGTAGCCGCTTCCTCCTGATAGGGATTGGCATTCATCTCCGCCAGCACTTTATACTGCTCCAACGCCTCTGACGATTGGCCGAGACGGTAGTACGAATCCGCCAGGTAGTAACGCGCCGTGGTGCAATAACGGCCTCCGGCGCAGAACTTCGTGATATAATTGCTGAGCGAAACGGTCGCCTTACGGTAATCGGCCTGCATGTACTGCATCTCGGCTGCCGCATAGAGGAGCGAGTCCTCGGCGGTGGAGACATTCATGTTCATACGTGCGAGGTTCTTGGTGTACTCCAGGTACTCGTTCACGTTACCGGTCTCCACATAGAGTGCCTGCAGCGCATCGAGGGCGGTGTATGCCTCTTCGGTAGCCGGATATTTCTCGATCGTCTGACGATAGGCCGTGATCGCCTGCTCGTTCTCATGGAGGTTGCGATAGAGCATCGCGCGCTCCAGCGATGCTTTGCGCGCCAGCGTAGAATGCGGATAGGAAGAAAGCAACTGACCGTACGTGCTTATTGCCGCGCGCTCATCGTCTTGCTGGAGCTGGGCACGGGCAATCTCATAGATACCGTCGTCGGCGTAGTCGGACTTGGGATAGCGGCTGACGAGTTCACGAAGGATCGTGATCTTATCGTTGTACTTATGTTGCAGACCCAGGGCATAACCGCGTTGGAAGAGCGCATAGTCCGCACCCGAAGACTGCAACCTGCTTACCTGCGAGTAGTACGTGATCGCCTGCGGGAACTGGCGGGCATTGAAGTAACAGTCGCCAATTCGGTTGAGGGCGTCGGCATAAGTCGGTTCGGTTGCCAGCGCCGCATCGATATAGATGGAGAACGCCTCACGGGCTTTGTCGTACTTAGCCTGCGAGAAGGCTGCATAACCCTGCAGGTAGCGTGCAATCGAGTAGTTATCGGACTTGCGGGCGTCCGGACGAGCAAAGAAACTGTTCAGATCCTGCTCACACGCCACGTAGTTACGCAAGCGGTAATTGGCCTCCGCACGGATATAGAACGCTTCGGTGGTGTACTGGTCCGACTCCGCTTTGTGATTAATCACTTCGGTCGTCCAGTTGATAGCCTGCTGCATCTTGCCTTGCAGGAAATGATCCGCACCGAGTTGGTAGCGGAGATACTGCTTGGTTTGCCGCATCTTCGGCGAAGGATTGGGGATGGAGTCCAGTGTCGCAATCGCTGCGGCGTAGTTCTTACTCTGCATCAAGGCATCGCTCAGCAACTGGTATATCCGTCCCTCGTACTTGGAGTCGGGGTATTGCGTGAGGAAGTCATTGAACGCCCGCACGGACTCGCCGAGCGCGCTGGACGACTGATAGGTGCAGAGGGTGTAGTTATACGCCGCCTCCTCTGTGATAGCCGGTGTGATGCCGATCTGGGCTGCGGCTTGGAAAGAGAGCTTGGCTTGCTCCGGTTGCTGCAACTGCACGTAGGCGTTACCCATCGTCAGACAGGTCGCCTCCGAGAGCGAGTCTTTTTCCTGCTTCACCTGCTTGAGATATTTCACCGCCTCGTCGTACCGGTTCAGGTGATAGTTGGCGGAACCCAACATATACATATCCGAGCGAACGAGTTCCTCTTTCTGCGCAGCGGCCATCTTGGCGTAACGGCTCAGGTGGTCGGCGGCAGCGGTGTAGTCCTGCTTGCGGAACGCTATCTCACCGAGGATACGGTGTAGTTCGCTGTTGTTTGCGCTCTCCGGTTGGTCCTTGAGTATCTGGTTCGCACGTGTCTCTACCTCGTCGAAGTTACCGTTCGCGTACTCGATCTGCACGATGTAGAACGGTACGGTCTTGGCGTAGGTTTTGTCGGACTCCAGTTGTTTGAGGGCCGGCAGGGCTTTGTCGTACTTCTGCTGTTTGTACATGCAGTACGCGTAGTAATATGTGCCGCGCGTCTGGTAACGACCTTCGTTCTTTGAGAGGATACTGAAATAGACGGCAGCACGCTGGAACTCCTGCTGCATCAGGTACGCGTATCCGCGGTAGAAGGAGTAATCCTGCTGATGCGGACGCGTGAGCGCCTGGATATCTACCGGTTCCAAGAACTTCAGTCCTTGCTTATAACGTCCTTTCTCCACCTGCAGCACACCTTGCATGAACTGCACTTCGTCCTTGAAGGTGGTGTAGGGATAAGCCTGCAGGTAGGTCTTGAGATCGCGCTGCAGCAACTTATCCCGCCCGTCAAAACGGGCAGCCAAGGCATTGTAGTGCTGCTCCATCTCGCTCGTTTGAGCGGAGAGGGGAGTAACTAGGATTCCTAGGAAACCTAGGAGACCTAGGATGCCTAGTTGGATTCTTTTTCTCATCTAGCTAATTTGATTTCGTTCCACATCTCGAGCAACATCTCCTGTGCGTCACCTGCATCGTGCATCAGCGCGCAACGGTCGATGGTCGATTTGTCTGCATAGTAAACGGGGTTGAGGTGGAGCGCATGCGGATCCAAAATCTCACCGTCCACTTCGATCGGGTCGTCACCGAAGAAATACGAAGCGTCCACGGTCTCCGGCCACTCTTCTGCATCATTCTGCTCTTCGAGGATCTCAGCCGCTGCGTTCGGTCCACCGGCGCAGGATACGTAACCGATCTCGTCCATGTTAGCCAGTGCGTTCTCCGCTTTGCACATATAGTCGATGAAGTAAGTAGCGGCTTTGATGTTCTTGGCGTACTTCGGGATCACCCAACCGTCAAACCATACGTTCGAACCTTCTTTCGGTACGATATAATCGAGCATCACACCCATCTCGCCTGCCTCTTCGATAGCGAACTGTGCGTCACCGGACCAGCTGAGGTTGAGCCATGCTTTGCCCTTGGTCATCTCTTCCTTACCGAAATCAACCTCCCAACCGCAGATCTGTTTCTTAGCCTGCAGCAGGATGTTCTTCACCGCCTCTACACGCTCCGGTGTGATGTTACGAACCAACTCGTCACGGTTCACTTTACCTGCCTCGATCTGATCGGCATAGGCATAGAGCACGAGTACCGAATAGACATCGCGGAACGCATCTTTCATCAGGATACGGTTCTCAAACTTAGGATCCAGTACAGCAGCCCAAGAGGTCAAGTCCTCGCGGTTAACGAACTGCGGATTGTAGATAAAACCGGTGGTTCCCCACATGTAACCGACGGTATAGTCACTCACTTGCACGTCGGGACGCGGCGCCATCTGCTGGAACTTGTTGAGCACGAACGGCGAGATGTTATCGAAATAGAAAATGCTGTCCGGGATCAGTTCTTTCTGAATCGGAATCAACAGATCTTTCTTGAGCATGCGCTCGATGATGTACTCCGACGGACAGAAGACATCGTAGTCCTCATGACCGACCTCGATCTTGGTGAGGGCTGTCTCGTTGATGTCAAACGTCTCATAGACGAGTTGCACTTTCTCGCCTGTTTGGTCAAAATACCACTGCTCGAAATCCGCCTTGACGTCTTCGTCAATGTAGTCGGCCCAGTTGAGCACTTTGAGTTGATGTGCGCGGTCTGCACCGCCGCAGGAAGTCAACACGATGGCTACGAATGCCATTACCCAAATAGAGATTTTTTTCATTTTTCTTCTTGTTTAGAGTTATGTATATTGATATAAATTAATACAGCCAGCATCACGAGCAAGATGATTGTGAAGAGCGGACGCAACTCGGGTGTCAGACCTCCCTTTCGTGCGTCGGAATAAATAAACGTACTGAGGGTCTCGAGTCCACCGCTACCCTTGGTAAAGAACGTCACGCCGAAGTCGTCCACGGAGAGGGTGAGGGCCAATATGAAACCCGACAGCATACCCGGCCATAACTCCGGCAACATCACCATGCGCAGCGCCTGCGCCGGTGTCGCACCCAGATCCAAAGCCGCTTCATACGTATTAGGGTTCATTCGGCTCAAACGCGGTAACACACTCAGCACCACATACGGCGTACAGAAGACGACGTGGGCGATGCAAACGGTGGCCAGACCCTGACTGAAACCGAGGGCTACAAAGAGCAGGAAGAGCGATATACCGGTGATGATGTCCGGGTTGATCATCGGCACGGAGTTGAGTAAGCTCACTGCCTTACGACTGCGTGCCCGCATGTTGTATATACCTATCGCCGCCAGCGTACCGAGGATGGTTGAGCAGACTGCTGCTACGAGTGCAATGACCACGGTGTACCAGATGGCGCTGTTGAGACCCGCATCGGCTTTGCCGGTGAAGAGGTTGACGTACAGATCGAATGAGAAACCGGTCCAGTTACCGAGGATCTTACTCTTGGTGAACGAGAAAACAGCAATCAGCGCAATCGGTGCGTACAGCACGAGCAGCAAGAGCCAGAGGTAGAGTTGCGAACCGTAATGGCGACGCAGACCCATCCGTTTGCGGCGGAGCGTCTCCTGCTCGACAGGGGTGAGACTCTTCTCTTTGCGACGCTGCAGGATGAGAACGACAACATACACGATACCGGCTGCCAGCAGCAGACCCGCGAACACGAACCATATCCAACCCGTACTGCGTTTAGCTACACTCGTATGCGTGCGTACATAGCTCTCAAAAGTCTTGTAGGCGTTCGCTGCCCGTACACGCTGAGCACGGTTTTTGATCTCCTTTTTACTGCGCCAGACAGTCCAAAAAGTGCCGGTTTCATCGGTATAACTGTAGATCGAATCGAAGGATTGGATGTTGGATATTGGATGTTGGACATTGGAGAAGATGAAATCCAGATCATCTTTCCCGCTAACCGCTAACCGCTCAACGTTCACCGTTATATTGATCTTTTCTCCGGCATAACTCTCCGGGAAATCCGCCAAGAGCGTGTTTGCTGCGGTCGTTCCAACGCGGAGTTCGTAGGTGAGATTGGACTGCGCGCTCAGAGGACTAACTAGGAGCCCTAGGAATCCTAGGAACCCTAGGAAGACTAGTTTTAAGCTTCTCATACCAAACCTCCTTCCTCTTTGTCGTCATGGTCGCCGAAGAAACTCGTCAGACCGATGATGATCAGCAGTACCAGACTCAGCACCGCTCCGTAGTTGAGTAAGTCGGTCGTGGTGATATAATCCTGAATGAGACTACCGAACAGTTTGATGTTGTTGTGCGTCAGCAACTCGGCGATAGCGAAAGTCGAAACAGTCGGCATGAACACCATCACGATTCCGCTGTACACACCGGGCATCGAGAGCGGTACGATCACTTTCCAGAAACTCTGCCAACGGCTGGCACCCAAGTCCTGCGCGGCCTCCACGAGTGAGTTGTCCATCTTCTGCAGCGTGTTATAAATCGGGTAGATCATGAAGGGCAGGTAGTCGTAACACAGACCGAACAGCAACGCGCCTTCGCCCAAGGGCAGGCCGCACATGTTGAACAGCTCCACTGTCGCCACCGTACGCAGCAGGAAATTGATCCACATCGGCAGGATGAACAGCATCGCCATCACTTTAGGGGTCTTAAAATCCTCTTGCGCCATGATATACGCCGCCGGATAACCGATCAGAAGACAGATAGCAGTGTTAAACACCGCAATCATGAGCGAATAAAGGAAAGTCTGAATCGCTTCGCTATGGGTGAAGAACTTCGCGAAATTACGCAGGGTGAAATTGCCGTCGATATCCGTGAAGGCATACACGCCTACCAAAATCAGCGGCAACACCACGAACATCGCCATAAAAAGGATGTACGGCCAAGCCCAGGTACGACGCGAAGAGAATATCTGAACGAGTTTATTCATTTTTCCACTTGTCTATCTTGATCTTATTGGCAGGGATGATGATACCTACGCGGTCACCGTCATCCCAAACATCATTGGTGTTGACGTACAGGTCATTGCCTTCGTCTGTACGGATGGTGAGGTGGTAGTGATTGCCCTTGTAGAGGATAAAATGCACTTCTCCGGACAGTGTTCCCTCTTCTTCGTAGTCCTGCAAGTCGATGTCGCGGAACTTGACACGCACCTGCACTTTCTCGCCGGGTTCAAAACCTTCCAGTTGTTTTTCCTCTACCTCCCATTCTGCATCGAGGAACCATACTTTACCGTTCTTGAGCACTTCGCCTTCGAAATAATTCCAGATGTAATGCTCTTTCTTCATGATCTGGATGTCTTCGGGCTTCACCAGCATGCCGATCTCTGTTCCCGGTAGGTACTCGTGGTAATCCTGAATGAGGAACTCGTAGTTATCCGGAGTCAGTACGCGCATCTCATAATGCACGCCTTTGAAGATACAGGTCTGCACCTCGCCGTACCATTTGGTAAACTTACCCTTCGGTACGCGATCTTCGGCATCGTCCTCTTCGTTAGCTACTACTTTCCCGCGTTTCTCATCCTCTTTGCGCCATACGTAAATATCCTCCGGACGAATAACCACATCGACCGGGTTGTTCTCACCGAAACCCGTATCGATACAATCGAACTCCTGTCCGCAGAACGCCACCCGTTTATCACGAATCATGGTTCCGGAAAGGATGTTACTTTCTCCGATGAAATCGGCAACAAAGCAGTTCTGCGGCTCGTTATAGATATCCGTCGGGGTACCTATCTGCTGGATACGTCCTTCACTCATCACCACCACGCGGTCGGAGAGCGTTAGCGCCTCTTCCTGATCGTGGGTGACGTAGATGAAAGTGATACCCAGTTTCTCGTGCAACTCCTTCAACTCGATCTGCATGTCGTGGCGCATCTTGAGATCGAGGGCGCTGAGCGGCTCGTCCAGCAAGAGCACTTCAGGCTTGTTGACAATCGCACGTGCAATCGCTACACGCTGTTGCTGTCCACCGGAGAGGGTGTCCACTTTGCGCTCCTCATAACCCGTGAGGTTAGCCATCTTCAGTGCCTGACGCACTTTCTTCTTGATGGTCTCCGGGTCTTCTTTCTTGAGCTTCAGACCGAAAGCAACGTTGTTGAAAACGTTCAGGTGGGGGAATAAAGCGTATTTTTGAAATACCGTGTTCACCGGACGCTTGTAAGGCGGTGTCTTGGTGACATCTTCGCCTTTAAGCAGGATATCTCCCGATGAAGCAACTTGAAAACCGGCTATACAACGCAGTAACGTTGTCTTGCCGCAGCCCGAGGGGCCTAAGATGGTGACGAACTCGCCTTTTTTGACTTGCAGGCTGACGTCATTCAATGCATACTTACCATCCTCGAACTGCTTCGAGACATGGTTGACCTCAATAATAAACTCCGATTTTGCCATTTCTTTCCATAAATACACGCGCATACTCGCGCAAAATACGCCGCAAAGGTACTATAAATAATTGAATTACGCAAATTTTTTTGCGTTTTTTATCATTTTTGCAGACTCTTACGGGCGGAAAGCAGCACAATGACGGCTGTGATGGCAGAAAGGGTGTCGCTGATAGGAATGGACCACCATACGCCATCCAAGGGATCGACGAAGGCCATCGGCAGCAATAAAGTGAGGGGAATGAGGTAGATCACTTGCCGGGTCAGACTCAGGAAAATTGCCTTTCCGGCTTTGCCAATAGAGGTAAAGAGGTTACCCGTTACCATCTGGAAACCGATGATGAGCATCGTCGAACAGATGATACGCATGGGCCGGATTGTTTGCGCAATGAGTACCGGATCGTGGGTGAACATCTTTGTGACTACAATCGGACAGAATTCACCGAGGAAGAACACGATACCCATTACACCGGTGGCATAGGCGCAGGTGAGATAGAAGGATCGCAGCACACGGTCGTATAACTTAGCCCCGTAGTTGTATCCGGCTATCGGTTGCATACCTTGGTTAAGTCCCATCACCATCATCGCGAACACGAAAGTCAGACGATTAATCACCCCGTACGAAGCAATCGCCATATCTCCACCGAAAGTCTTCAATTGGTTATTGATGATGATGACTACAAAACAATGGGCGATATTGTACAAGAACGGCGACATACCAATCGCCAAAGCACGGAAAGTGATGTGTTTGTTTAATCGCCAGATTCCCCGATGAAATCGAACTAATTCGTTCTTATTTATGAATTTGGTGAACTGCCAAACCACCGCTACAGCCTGACTGATGACGGTTGCCAAAGCCGCACCGCGAACGCCCATCTCCATGCCGAAGATAAAGAGCGGATCGAGGATGATGTTCACCACCACCGCCACAATCGTCGCTACCATTGAGAAACGCGGGTGACCGGCCGAACGGAGCATGGCATTGAGACCGAAATAGATATGCGTCAGGATGTTTCCATACAGAATAATCTCCATATAATCGTGCGCATAACCGAGGGTCGCTTCGCTTGCACCGAAAGCCATCAAGATGGGGTCTAACCATATCAAACCTACCGCCATCACGATAGCGGACAGGATGACGTTCATCACAATCACGTTACCGAGCACACGATTGGCACGATCGTAGTCTTTTTCGCCTAGATAGATGGCTAGTAAGGAAGAAGCTCCTACACCCACCAGACTACCGAACGCAGCGCAGATATCCATGAAGGGCTTGGCAACCGTCAAGGCTCCTAACGCCAGCGCTCCGCAACCGTGACCGATATAGATACTGTCCACGATGTTATAGAGCGATGTGGCGGTCATCGCAATGATGGCCGGCATCGCATATTTGAAGAGCAGTTTATGTACCGGCGCTGTGCCTAATTCGGTGGTTCGACTCATCGCTAACTCTCTAATTCACTAATTTGCTAAACTTTTCACGATTTCATCGAAGAAAATCGCTGCAGGATGACCTTGTTGCAATACAATCGGTGTTCCCTCGTCGCCTCCTTCACGGATAGACTGTACGAGTGGTATTTGACCCAACAACGGGATATGCAGTTCTTCCGCCAGTTGTTTACCACCGTCTTTGCCGAAGATATAGTACTTGTTGTTCGGCAATTCAGCCGGTGTGAACCATGCCATATTCTCGATGAGACCGAGGATTTCTACATTCACTTTCTCATTTCGGAACATCTCTACACCCTTGCGTGCATCCACCAATGCCACCGGTTGCGGCGTGGTGACTACGATGACACCTGTCAGGTGCAGTTCAGAGATAAGCGTCAGGTGAATATCACTTGTTCCCGGAGGCAGATCTATCAAAAAATAATCCAATTCTCCCCAATGCGCATCCTCGATTAGTTGTTTGATCGCATTAGATGCCATGCCTCCACGCCAGATTACTGCCTGCTCCGGATTAACGAAGAACCCGATGGACAGCATCTTTACTCCGTATTGTTCAATAGGTTCGATCAGTGTTCTTCCTTCGATTTCAACGGAATAAGGACGGCATTCTTCGGTAGCAAACATCTTTGGCATCGAAGGCCCGTGGATATCGGCATCCAGCAGTCCGACACGGTAACCGCGTTGGGCTAACGCAACCGCCAGATTGGCCGTTACCGTCGATTTACCCACACCACCTTTGCCGCTATGGATAGCAATGATATGTTTGGCGTCAATCTTAGGACTTTCAGCCTTCGGTTTCTGGTTCTCTACCTTGAACTTGGTGTGGATATGGGCAGTGATGTTCGGATCGACGTAGGTCTGCAAAGCTACCTCGGTCGCTTTGAGCACTGATTTCATAAACGGATCGTTGTCTTTGGGAAAAATCAATGAGAAAGAGACCTCAAAACCGGAGATGCGGATATCGTCTTCCAACATGCCGCTCTCTACCAAGTCTTTACCCGTTCCTGGGTAGCGTACGTGACGTAAAGCATCAATTATTTGTTGCGGATACATATAAAAATCTCAAAATTTGCTGCAAAGATACACTTTTTTTTGCACATGTCAAAATAATTTTGTAATTTTGCACGCAATTTATGCGTAAATACAAATCAAAACAACATACATGAAGCATTTTAACGAATACAAACGATTGGATTTGGCTGCGTTGAGCCGTGAGGTGCTGGCGCAGTGGGAAGCAGAGCATTTGTTTGAAAAAAGTGTATCAGAACGCGAAGGACATCCGCAGTTTTTGTTCTTTGAGGGACCTCCTTCGGCAAACGGTATGCCGGGTATTCACCACGTCTTGGCGCGTACGATCAAGGATACCTTCTGCCGTTTCAAAACGATGCAGGGATATCAGGTGCGTCGTAAGGCAGGATGGGATACCCACGGTCTGCCGGTAGAACTGGGTGTGGAGAAGATGCTCGGTATCACCAAAGAGGATATCGGTAAGAAGATCTCCGTGGATGAGTACAATGCGGCTTGTCGTCGTGAGGTGATGAAGTACACCAAAGAGTGGACCAACCTCACCAAACAGATGGGTTACTGGGTGGATCTCGACGATCCGTATATTACGTACGACAACAAGTATATTGAGACGCTGTGGTACCTGCTCAAGGAACTCTATAAGAAAGGTTACCTCTATAAAGGTTACACGATTCAGCCGTATTCACCGGCAGCCGGAACGGGTCTGAGTTCGCACGAGTTGAACCAACCGGGTTGTTACCGGGATGTCAAGGATCTGACTTGTACTGCGAAGTTCCACCTCAAGGACGGTCGTTACATCATTGCTTGGACCACGACTCCGTGGACCTTGCCTTCAAATACGGCCCTTTGTGTAGGCCCGAAGATCGACTATGTGGAGATTGCGCTGGAGAGCGGTGAGCATATCATCCTGGCAGAGGCTCGTCTGAGTGCGTATTTCGAGAACGCAGAGATCGTTGCCCGTTACAAAGGTGCGGATCTGGTGGGACTCGAATACGATCCTCTCTTCCCGTGGGTGAATCCCGGACCGGGTGCATTCCGTGTTATCCCGGGAGACTATGTAACGACCGAAGATGGTACGGGTATCGTACATATCGCACCTACGTTCGGTGCGGACGATAAAAAAGTCGGTGATGCGGCAGGTGTACCGGGACTCTATATGCAAACCAAAGACTTTGGCCCTCGTCCGATGGTCGATTTCACCGGTAAATACTGGAAGATTGAAGATCTCGATCCGGAGTGGGTGGCAACCAACGTCAATACCGAACTCTATGGTAAATACGCCGGACGTTTCGTAAAGAATGCGTATGATCCGAATCTCACCGACAAAGATGAGAGTCTGGATTTGCACCTCTGTATGGAGATGAAAGCCGACGGTCGTTTGCTCAAGACCGAGAAGCATGTGCACTCCTATCCGCACTGCTGGCGTACCGACAAACCCGTCATTTACTATCCGCTTGACTCGTGGTTCATCAAATCGACCAAAGCGCGCGATGAGATGATTGCGCTCAATAAGACCATCAATTGGCAACCGGAGTCCACCGGTACCGGTCGTTTCGGACAATGGCTCAATAACCTCAACGATTGGAACCTCAGCCGTTCGCGTTATTGGGGTACCCCGCTGCCTATCTGGCGTACCGAGGATGGAAAGGAAGAGATTTGTATCGGTTCGATTGCAGAATTATTCGATGAAATCGAGAAATCTGTGAAGGCGGGCTTCATGTCCTCGAACCCTTGGCCGAACCATAAAGTAGGTGACTACAGCAAAGCTAACTATGATCCCTCTGTCATCGATCTCCACCGTCCGTACGTAGATAATATCATCCTTGTTTCGCCTTCCGGCAAACCGATGAAACGTGAGTTGGATCTTATCGATGTATGGTTTGATTCCGGCGCCATGCCGTACGCACAGAATCACTATCCGTTTGAGAACGCAGACGCACCGCGTACTGCAGACTTTATCTCCGAGGGTGTGGACCAAACACGCGGATGGTTCTTCACCCTCCACGCAATCCACACGATGATCGAAGGCACGGTAGCCTATAAGAATGTCATCTCTAACGGCCTCGTGCTCGATAAGAACGGCAATAAGATGTCCAAACGTCTGGGCAATGCCGTAGATCCTTTCGGCGCATTGGAGACCTACGGAGCCGATCCCGTTCGCTGGTACATGCTCACCAACTCCTCGCCATGGGAGAACCTGAAGTTCGATCCCGAAGGAGTGGATGAGGTGAGACGTAAATTCTTCGGCACGCTCTACAATACCTACGGATTCTTTGCACTCTACGCCAATGTAGATAACTGGCAACCTACTATGAATACCGACGGTCAACCGACGGTCAACCGACAGTCAAAGCCAACGTCGAGCCAAGATCGTACTGAGATAGACCGTTGGATACTCTCCAAACTGAACTCCCTCGTCAAAGAAGTTACCGAGGCCTACGAAGCCTACGAACCCACCAAAGCCGGACGCGCCATCAGCGATTTCGTACAAGACGACCTATCCAACTGGTACGTACGTCTCAACCGCAAACGTTTCTGGGGAGGAGAGATGGACGCAGACAAACAAGCCGCGTATGAGACGCTCTACACCTGTCTTAAGACGGTGGCGCAATTGATGGCACCTAACGCACCGTTCTATGCCGATCGACTCTATCGCGATTTATGCGGTGAAACCGTGCATTTGAGCGAATGGCCGAAAGTAAAAGAGGCACTGATTGATACCCAATTGGAGCGTCAGATGTATCTCGCTCAGCAAGCCACGTCTATGATCCTAAGTCTGCGTAAACGGGCTGAGAAGAACGTACGTCAACCGTTGCAAAAAGCCGTTATCCCGACACCGGATCAAGAGACGACCGATGCGCTCTTGCATGTAGCGGACCTCATCAAATCGGAAGTGAACGTCAAAGAACTTGTTATCGTGCCGGCAGAACAATCTGAGATCAGACTGGTCAAGAAAATCAAACCGCAGTTCAAGGTGCTGGGTAAGAAAGTAGGCGGTAAGATGAAAGAACTCGCTGCGGCAATCTCCATGATGAGTCAAGATGATATCGCGAAGATGGAAGCGGACGGACAATTTACGCTGTTGGACTACACTTTGGTGCCGGAGGACGTGGAGATCATTACCGAGGACATGCCGGGTTGGCTCGTGGCGAACAATGGCATTTTGACCATCGCATTGGATATCGAACTGACCGACGAACTGATCGAAGAGGGTATTGCACGTGAATTGGTTAACCGTATCCAGAATCTCCGTAAATCGTCCGGTCTGGAGATCACCGACCGAATCAAGGTGGCGATTGAAGATCGCGAAGAGATTCATAATGCCGTGCTTCATTGCAACGAGTATATCGCGGGTCAGGTGCTGGCTACTTCGCTCCAACTGGCAGCCGATGTACAAGGCGAGAGCGTCGAGATGGACGGATATAATGTGAACATCAAAATTGAAAAAGCATAATATGAAAGTTTTCAGTATTAAGAAATCAGTATTCAGCCTGGCGCTTGTTGCGCTGGTGGCTGTAGCTTTCAGCAGTTGTCAAAAAAACGAACCGGTTTTCTATCTGCAGGACCTGCAGGGATTGTGGTTGGAGAAAGGTGATACGGTCGTAGGACACTATGTTCGTTTTACGGAAGAGAAGAGTGATGAGAATCCATATTTGTTAGGTCGCGAATGGACTACCAGTGATGACAAACACGAAGAGGATCTGATCAATCAGCGCACCAAAGACGGTCACCCTGGTAACGGTTGGTTTAAGTATGATTTGAAAACAGATGGTACCTTGACGGAAATTCACCTGATGAAGAACGGTGGTGCAGAGATCCCGCAGGTGTTCATTGTTTCCGTACTGACTGAGACGAGCCTGGAGTACTACGAGAAAGACAATAAAGACTGGAAGTATACCTTCACCAAAGCAAAAGAATAAGGATGAAAAAAGCCCTTAAAATCATTGGTTGGACGTTGTTGGGCATCGTGATGACCGTCATTGCGGTCGTGTGTATAGTGGTGTATGCCATCTTCACACCGGCCCATCTGACACCTGTCGCACGGCAGGCTGCCGCGAAGTATATCACCTGTGAACACGAGATAGGAGAAGTAGAGCTGACGTTCTTCTCCACATTTCCACGTTTCGGAATACGTGCAGACGGCCTGTTGCTGGTCAATCCTAAAGCCGGGGCACAGAATGATACGGTCGTGGAAGCCGGACATCTGGTGGCGACGGTTGATGTAATGGAGTTTATCAACCGCAACAACCTGCATGTGCATGAGGCCGTCTTGGAGGATGCCACGGTTCATTTCTTCATTGCCGAAGACGGAACGACCAACCTGACCGATGTTTTTGTGACTTCTCCGGACACGGTAGAGGATACCACGGCATTTGCCTTGCCGTTCGACGCATTGCGTGTGGACGGCCTGCGAATAATGGCAAAAACCATCGATTTTATCGACAAAAAAGATACGATTGAAGCATCGCTCGGAACAACCGAGTTGAGCGCTAAAGCGGATAGTTGGGACGATATGTTGATTGCTCTGGATGCCGACGACGTCTGTGCGCGTTTGAAAGGAGAGACATATGCCGATAATTTGCATATCGAGTTGTTGGCACCGATGGCGATGAACTTGGATTCGATGCATTTTGCGTTCGATGGTGCACGGCTGGCAGTCAATGATTTTCAGGTGCGTTTGGAAGGAGATGTGACTTTAGGGGATGCTATTGATGTGGATGCGAAGATAGAAACCGGTAAATGGCAGATCCAACCGCTCTTGGCACTTGTGCCGCAACAATTCACCAAGTCGTTGAAGGATATTGACGTGGACGGTGAGGTCCAGTTAGAGGCCAATATAAAAGGAATCTATAGCGAAACGCAGATGCCGCTGGTGAAGGCCCATCTGACGCTCGAGGACGGCAAAGGGGCGTACCGGCCGCTGCCATATACCCTGCGTGATCTGACTCTTGATGCAGAGGCGGATCTGAACCTCAACAAAGGTCAGCGCTCCAATGTGACGCTCAAGAGATTAGCGGCAAAAACCAAAGACAGCAAGGTGAGCGTGAGCGGCAAAATCAATGACCTATTGGGAGATATGTTGCTGGATATCCAACTCAAACTGGATGCTCAGTTACCTGATTTTGCGTATTTTATGCCGGATTCGATGCTGCTTGAAGGTGCGGCCAAAGGTACTGCACAACTGAAGATGCACCTGTCGGATTTGACGAACATGCGTCTGCATAAGGGTTCTATCCGCGCCGATATTGACCTCAAGGATCTGCGCTACGAACAAGATTCTATGTTGGCGCTATTACCACGAACGAATGTCAAGATTCAGATTCCTAACAAACAACCTTCTCGTAAGTCGGTCAACTGGGTGGCTGTGGATATGGATGCCGATAAGATCGATTTCACCATGGGCGCAGACCTGCATGCGATGATAGACGGTCCCAAGGTTCATGCCGAAACGGCCAATATCCTCCAAGACCGACAGGAGTATTTTGCATCTATCGGTTTCGATGCATTGGATGCGAAATATGACACCATTATCGCTGACCTGAAGGCTTCCGAGCTGGAAGCGTTCGTAGATGCAGGAAAGAAAGTGAGCGCCAAACTCAAAACGGCGGCTATGAATGCCAGGATGGGTGAGGAGCTGAAAGCCAAGACGGGTGCTCTTGCCATCGAGGCTGCGGCGCGGTATAACAAAAAAGGCGAGAACGCTTTGCTCAAGTGGAATCCGCGGCTCAAGATTGATCTCAAGAACGGAGAACTGACTATGCCGACGCGTCTGCCGGAAACGGTTGTTATCCCGTCTATCGAGTTCAAGTACTCCAACCGCGAGATGACGATTGACAATAGTCGTATTGAGTTAGGTAACTCGGATCTGAACCTCAAAGGAAATGTACGCAATATCGGCAAATGGTTCCGTCATAAGGATATCCTGCAAGGCGAACTGGAGATTATATCCGACCATTGCGATGCGAACCAACTGCTCGCTTGGTTTAGTGCAGAGCAGGGTAGCGAGGAAGAGTCAAAACCTTCGAATTCATCGGAACAATCGGCTCCAAAAGAGAAAAGCGAATCTGATCCTTTCTTGGTGCCGACCGATGTCAATCTGGCCCTCAATACACACATGAAAGAGGTGCTGATCTTCAACCAGAACGCTAAGGATCTCAAGGGAGGTATCTACGTCAAGGACGGAACGGTCATTCTCGATGAGGTGGGTTTTGTATGTAGGGCAGCCAAACTGCAATTGACGGCAATGTACGAGACACCGCGTCGTAATGATCTGTATCTCGGTTTTGACTACCACATGATAGACGTGGATATAGATGAACTGTTGTCTATGATACCGGACCTGGAGCAGATAGTACCGATGTTAAGTAGTTTCAAGGGAGCAGCGCAGTTCCACTTGGCAGCAGAGACCTATCTCAATGCCAAATACGAACCGAAAATGAGTACGCTCCGTGGTGCGGCATCGCTGACGGCCAAGGATCTTGTGGTACTGGACGGAGAGACTTTTGACCAGATTGCCAAGTTACTGATGTTCAGTAAGAAAACGGAAAATAAGATCGACTCCATCAATGCCGAGATCACTGTTTATAAGAACCAGATTGATGTCTATCCGCTCTGTGTGCAAATGGATAACTACATGGTGGCGCTCGGTGGTCGTCATCGTACGGATATGACCTTTGACTATGATATCAATGTGCTCAGTCCTATCTATTTAGGCGTACACGTGGGTGGAAATATGGATAACCTGAGTATCAAACTGGCGAAATGTAAGTACGCCCAGGATTTCCGTCCGCATTGGTACCAGAAAGCCGATACGCAGTCCCTTGAACTGCGCGAACGCATCAAGAAATCCATGGAGAAAAACGTAAGAATACAATAATATGAAAAAAATCTATCTTTTAGGCGTTATGGCAATGACTTTACTTGCTTGTAACCACACCAATCCTTTGTTGGAGCAGCCGAACACACCGTACGGTGTACCGGCGTTTGACCAGATTAAGTTATCGCACTACATGCCGGCTTTTGAGGCCGCTATCGCAGCACAGAAAGCCGAAGTGGAGGCGATTGTGAATAACGAAGCGGAACCGACCTTCGAGAACACCATTGTGGCACTCGACCGGACCGGTGAACTGCTCGATCGCGTAGAGGGCGTTTTCTTCAATGTGCTCGAAGCAGACGGTAATGACGAGATGAATGAGATCGCTGAGAAGGTGAGTCCGATGTTGAGTGAACTCAGTGACTGTATCATCCTCAATGAGGATCTGTTCAAGCGTGTTAAGTTCGTCTATGACCAGCGCGACCAACTGGGTCTGAACCCCGAGCAGATGCGTCTGCTGACCGAGACCTATAAGCATTTTGCAGATAACGGTGCTAATTTACCGGAAGACAAGAAAGAGCGTCTCAAAGCGATTAACCAAGAACTTGGTCTGCTCTCTTTGAAGTTTGGTAACAATGTCGTGGCAGAGACCAACAGCGATGACGTGAAGCGTTTTATCACCGACGAGGCTGCGTTAGCCGGTCTGCCTGAATCTGCGAAGGCTGCGGCGGCAGAAGAGGCTGCGGCTGCCGATCATCCAGGTGAATGGCTGTTTACCCCGAAGCGTACGTCCTTCACTCCTGTGCTCCAGTACTGCGAGAACCGCGAGTTGCGTAAACAACTGCTGATGGACTATACCACCCGTGGTAACCATGATAATGAGAATGATAACAAAGCGGTCATCCTGCGCGAGATGGAGTTGCGTATCGAGAAAGCACAACTCTTCGGTTATGATAATCCTGCCGACTATATCTTAGCAGACTGTATGGCGAAAGATCATCAGACTGTGGATGCGTTCCTGGCGTCCGTATGGGCTCCTTCCCTGGCTGCGGCCAAACGTGAGGCTGCGGCTTTGCAGGAGTTGTTAGAACAGGACTATCCGGGTGAGAAACTGCAACCCTGGGACTGGTGGTTCTATGCCGAGAAACTGCGTCGCGCCAAATATGCGCTGGATGAGGAAGAGATCAAACCTTACTTCGAATTGGATAACGTACGCAAAGGTGCGTTTGGTGTGGCCACCAAATTATATGGCGTACAGTTCGAAAAACTGGAGAACATGCCGGTGTATAACAAAGAGGTGGAGGTCTTCAAAGTAACCGAAGCCGATGGTAGCCTCGTGGGTATTCTTTATACCGATTATTTTCCGCGTGCAGGCAAACGCCCGGGTGCGTGGATGAATCAGATCCTGCCGCAGTATATCGATGCGGAAGGCGTGGATCATCGTCCGGTTATCATCAACGTGGGTAACTTCAATAAACCGACCGCAGGCAACCCGTCCCTCCTCTCGATGGACGACGTAGAGACCCTCTTCCATGAGTTTGGTCACGCGCTGCACGGATTGCTTAGTAAAGCGCACTATAAATCGCTTAGTGGCACGAATACCCCGCGTGATTTCGTGGAACTGCCCTCGCAGTTCATGGAAAACTACGCGTACGAACCGGAGGTACTTAAGACTTATGCCTTCCATTATCAGACCGGCGAACTCATTCCGGACGAACTGATTGCTAAAATCAATGCCGCCGGTAAGTTCAACCAGGGTTTTGTAACGACGGAGTTGTTGAGTGCATCTATCCTCGATATGGACTTTCATGAGTTGACCACCGCAGAAGGTCTCGACGTGAATGCGTTTGAGCGTAAAAGTCTCGATGAAATGGGCATGATTGATGAGATCATCGTTCGTTATCGTCCTACTTTCTATAACCATATTTTCACCACCGGTTACGAGGCAGGTTACTATAGTTACACCTGGGCGGCCGTACTCGATGCAGATGCTTTTGCGGCTTTCAAAGAGACCGGTGATTTATTTGAACCGGCAACTGCTGCACGTTTCCGTCACTTGTTGGAGCAAGGCGGCACGCGCGACGCGCAAGAACTCTATATTGAGTTCCGCGGCAAAGAGGCTGATCCGAAGAACTTGTTGCGTCGTAAAGGCTTCATCGAGTGAAACGAAGAACCCAAACCATATTATACCACCTGTTGCCACCGGTCTTTTGGCTGTTGGCAATAGGTGGTACGCTTCTTCCTATGGTATGGGTGACCTTACCTGAAGGCTATCTATGGGGCTATCTTTCGGCGGCGCTGACGTTGATATGCTTCTTTATTATCGGCCGGATAGAGCGTCATACCCGATCGGTGGAACAGTGTTTTCAAGTGGCGGTTTTATTGGGTATCGCCGCCTATTGGCTACCTTCCATCGTGTTTCTGATCTTCCCCATATGGGGCTATCTGTATTACATGAATATTTTTGAGTTTCGCTCCATCCTGGCCTCGCTCATCGGCTTTGCCTGTGTGGCGATATGGGCGGTAGTGGGAAACTACTTTTCCTTATTCACTTTTCATTTCTCACTGTCGTACAACCTGTTCGCCTGGATTCCTGTTGGAGCTGTCTTGCTCGCCTGGTTAGGTGCTACCATTGCACGACAAACCCTCCGTGTACGTTAATGCCTGCTTGGGCGTAGTACCAGCAACAACGACTGCCGTCTGCAAAACGGCTGGCTTCGGCACCACCGTTGCTGGCGAACTTACTGTTGAAGATATTATTGAGTTGGCATAGCAATTTAACCTGCGGCACGCCCTTCCGAGTTGCGAACCATTTACGCATTGGAAGGTCGTATTGTAAGTTCACGTTTGTGAAGGTGTACGCCTTAAGCATTGCGTGCGCATCCATCGTGTTATCGAGGTATTGACGACTGACCACATTGGTCTGAATTGTTCCGATGAAACCGGCAATATCTACACTAAACAGACTCATGGCTGTAATGGTTGGAGAGAACGCAATCGTTACCGTTCCGCACACGCTGTCCTGTCCGATCCAGTTCCAGTTGTTTTGGTTGTCATAGAGGTCGATATACTGTTTGTAGTTGAGAATCTTATTGCGGCTGATGACCATGTTGCCTTCCCATCGGAACCAATCGGTGATCTTCACACCTGCCGTCAACTCTGCGCCCATCCGGTACGAGTCTTTGACGTTAATTGTCTTATACGACCCTACATCGTTGTACTCACCCGTGAGAACCAACTGGTTGTCGTAGTCCATGAAATAGAGGTTCGCCCCAACAGTAAATCGCCGGTGTGCGTACGAGTATCCTAACTCATAGTCGTACAACCGCTCCGCTTTGGGCATGTTCGTCCAAGTGTTTGTCACCGGATCCCACCGTGCGTTCTCTTTGTAGTTATTCCTACTCGGATCTCTATTGGCGATAGCGAATGAAGCCGAGAGCAGATGCCCGCCGTGCTGGTAAGTTAAACCGGCTTTGGGATTGAAGAAATGGTAGTTCGCTACCAGAGGTAGCAGTTCCATGTTCTCGTCATTGAGTCCGTTGCGGCTATAGCGTACGTAGCGGTACTGTAAGTCGCCATACACACTCAACTGCTCCTGTGCACGGTGGATGATACGCCAGTTAGCCTTGGCGTAGGTGTTTACATCGATCTTATTGGCATCATTGCGGTAGTACTCGTAGTGCACCGGTAATAATTGCGTACTCGGCTTCGCTAGATAGTCGAGGATACCCCAGTGCTGGCCGTAATAGTTGTTGCCGGCTACACCAATCTGCACATCCGCTTGCTCCGAGAGGTATTTAGCGGAGGTAATAAAACCTGCATAGTGGTTGTTGAGATGTTTCATGTACAGACCATAGGTTTTACCGCTGTCCGACAATCCCCAGTAACTGTATTTCTTCTTTTTATATTGTTCGTAGTACCCGCTACCGTGCGTGTAATGCAGAGTGGCCGTCAAACTCCATTTTGGCGTGAAACGATGGTTGATAGTCAACTGCCCGTGTTGCTGGGCATAGTTATCTGTTTGATTTGGATAATAGACTACGGAGTCCGAACCATCTGCCGCGGGTACCGTATATTCGCCTGCGGGGTTATAGCGCCGGTCGGCACCGTCGATACCGTAGGCGGTGTTATAATCGACACCTTCCCAACCCATACCGGTGCTCTCTGCTCCACCGAAAGCACGCAGGATGATATGCGTCTTCTTGCCGTACCAACCGATATCGCCGTAGTAACTGTAGAGGTCGCTCTTGGTGCGGTAGAGAAATCCGTCCGAGTTGACTTTTGTGAACCGTGCATTGAGCATCCAGCGGTTGGCAATCGCCGCATGGGCACTCACTAACTCACGGAAGGTGTTGTACATGCCGCCGTTGAAGGCTAACTTGATATGACTCGTCGTGTCGAGGAAGTTCGTCTGCATGTTCAGTCCCGCACCGAACGCCGAACCACTCGTACTTGTGCCCACACCGCGTTGTACGTCGATCTGCGAGATAGAGGACGCCATGTCAGTCATGTTGACCCAGAACACAGTCTGACTCTCCTGATCGTTCAGCTGCACCTCGTTTACCGTCATGTTAATGCGCGTATGATCCGTACCGCGTACCCGGAAATAGGTGTAACCAACACCCAGACCGTCATCACTTGTTACCTGCAGACCCGGAGTCGTCGATAGCAAATACGGCAGGTTCTGACCCGTGTTATCACGGTTCAGTTCTTCATTTTTCACCATCGTGTTGGCTAATGTGGTCTGTTGTACCCGTTTGACGCTCACCTCGATGTCTTCCAACTGCTTCATCAAGATGGTCAATGTGTCCTCACTCGTCTGCGCCCATGCAGACATACTCAGCGCGATTGCGCATAAAAAGATAACTTTTTTCATTTCCTTTAACAGCATTATCTGTTCAAGTTCCGAGGGTATAATCTCAGCCGAAGCACCCCTAACTCAAATCGACTGCAAAGGTACAACTTTTTTGTGATATACACAACCGTTGTTGCTATCCAAACATGACAAAATAGAAAAAAATGAAGATTTTTTGCATTTTCTTATAGAAAAATTTGCGTATATGGAAAAATTGTTGTAATTTTGCAGGCTTTTTCACGCGAAGGTGCGCGGAAAGGCAGGAACATTTAATATTAATAATAATAAAACAAAACAACAAAATGCCTATATCTCGCGGTAGGGTGTTTTTTTTATGTCCGTATCTCCCATATCCCTCCGCGCGCCATCGGCGCGCATATCTCCCTCCCCGCCGCAAGACCGCCCCGAGACCGCCCAAGCCCCATAGAGCCGCATTCCGCGCGCTCTGCGCGCAATCTCCCTGCCCGCGCCAATACCCGCCCGCATATCGCATCTATCGACCCCGCGAGGATGACTATCACAAAACAATCTATAATAGGGCTCTGAAGAAATAAAAAGGGCTCTGAACTTAAATGGGGTTCGGCTTCGGGTTGGGAAAAACTAAGATGGGTTCTTCCAAAATCTCAAAAGGGTTCTTCCAAAAATTAAGATGGGTTCTTCCTTAAAAGCTTTGATTTGCGCCGGTTGGTGCGAATAGAGTGTGCGAATGTTGGTTAATGTTCGCAGGTGGGGTTTTGAGTACGCGGGAGTGGTTCAGGTTGGCGTCTGAGTTAGCTTTTGGAGTTGGTTTGGTTGGTGTTAGTTGTTGATTGAGGGGGCGGTGGGTGTTCGCAGAAAAAAAATCGCGAGCGCTATGCGCTAAATGGGTTCTTCCTACTAAAAATTTTCAAAAAATCGTCTGCATTCGCAGAGGAGAAACACGCTTCATGAAATGAAGGGTACCCACTAAATAACTAAAACGAAAGTGAACGCATCCCCCTTATATGCGTTCACGAGTCAGCACCGCAGGTAGATGCCCTGTCAGAGGACGCGGGTAGAAATATGAAGTATTTCCCAGAAGAAAGAAGAATAAAAAAGGACCAAGCTGGATGTGAAGGTTGTTCCCTTAGGATGGATAATCGGGCAAAAAAGAACCAAGCTGTGTAAAAAGGGAACAAGCCAGAGGGAAAGGGAACAAGTAAAAAGGACTAAGCTGACAATACAAGAACAATACAAGAAGGATACAAGTACAATACAAGGTGGAGTGAAAAGGACTAAGCTGGTGGGGAGGATAGATATAGGAAGAACCCATGATAGAATAAAAGACGTACGGAGTACACCGCATTGAAGGAAGAACCCATGAAAAAAATAAGTTCAGAGCCCAATAAAATCAGCCGTGCGAAGCACACCGAATAGAATCAGAGCCCTATTATAGATTGTTTTGTGATAGTCATCCTCGCGGGGTCGATAGATGCGATATGCGGGCGGGTATTGGCGCGGGCAGGGAGATATGCCATACGGCGGGAGATATGCGCGCCGATGGCGCGCGGAGGGATATGGGAGATACGGACATAAAAAAAACACCCTACCGCGAGATATAGGCATTTTGTTGTTTTGTTTAATTGATTTTTGTTAATAAATGGTCCTGCTTTATCACGTGCGCTTAAGCACCGTTCACGCGAAAAAGCGTGCAAAATTACTATGTAAAAAAGATGATATGACCAAATTTTTCTATAAGAAAATGCAAAAAAAGTGAAAATTTTTTCGAAATGTAAAGAGGGGTGGCAAAATGGGGGTCTCTTTGGGGGTCTCTTCTTCTTCTCTTTGGGGGTCTCTTTGAAAGAAAAAAGAATACGAAATCGATGAGAAAAAAAAGGACCAAGTGGAGTGAAAAGGGGCCAAGTGGGCAGCTAGAGAGAGAGGTTAGTGGTGAGGGGTTAGGGGTTAGAAGAGAATTAAAAAAAGAGCACCTCGTTGTGAGGTGCCCTTCCGGTGTCGCGGAGCGACTTAGCTGCGAGGATGTTCTGCGTCGTAGGCTTGTCCTTCGACCATCCAGTACCAAGCCTTGAGGGTCTTCTTGCCACCGGCCAGATCTTTCTGGGCGATGAAGGCCTGCTGGTCTTGGGTGATCTTGGAGAGGTCCATCGAGCGCTCTTTGACAGCCGCTGCAACTGATGCGAAGCGTACGCGAGCGTAGAGTTCGCGAGTACTCGGTGCGGTGCTGCGCTCGGTTTTCTTGCGCAGGTAGAGGCGGTTGCAGTCTTTCGACTCAGTCGCTGCTACGCGGTGGGTACCGAGCAACATCTTTGCACAACTGTGCTGGCCGTTTTTGCCAGGCTTCGATAATGCGCCGGATACAGAGTCGATACCGGCACTCCATTCTACTTTTGCCATAGTGTGTTGTGTTTTAAATGGTTAGATTGTTAAATAGTTAAATTGTTAAAGGGGTGTTTTAGCCGTTGGCTTGATCGTAGGCAGCGGATTCGAGGCTCCAGAGGTAGGAACGCATGGTGGTTTTGCCACCAGCGGTGTCTTTCTGGGCGTTGAAGGCTGCGAGGTCGGCTGCTTGCTTGGTCGGGTCCTTGAGGCGGGTGTTCACTGCCGTGGAGACAGCGGAGAACTTCGTCCGGACAGTCTGCTCTTTGGCGGTAGGTTCCGTGGAGCGAGACACGGAACTGAGGCCTCGGAGGTAGACGCGGGAGCAGTCTTTGCTCGTAGTGGGTGCCTTACGGTGCGTGGCTAAAACCATCTTCTGATCTGCCGCGTGCGGAGACTTCTTGTCGATCTTGTTCAGAGCGCCAGAGACGGTCTCAAACATCGGGGCATAGGTTGCTTTTGCCATTCGCTGCTGGCTATCCTCGTACGTGTTTGAAAGCCTTACGTTTTCAAAGGAAGTACTCGGATGCCCTCGCTCTCCGATCCGCAAACACTTCGTTCGGTTTACGTCTCGGGTGGGGAGAGCCCTCTAAGCCAGTTGAGAGGGAACAGAGTTAAACAATAGGGTTAGTTTTTTCGGTGCTTCTCGATGTGGTAGAAGCCGAGGGTGAGGATTTTGAGGATGACTTCATACAAAACCTTTACCCAGTCTTTTTCTTCTGATTCTTGTTTCATTGCGGTAATAATTAATGTTGTTACAGATCTCGAGGCGGGTCTCTTCTGAGGCGGTTTGTTCTGCGAGCCAGCGAGCGGTGAGAGATTGCTCCATGCTGGCGGAGATAAGGATACAGCCTTTACTGTGCTCAGGTAGAGAGCCGCGGTGGAATCGTATTCCGGAACGTCCGGGGACTTGGATGAGGATGGGCAGCAGGCGTTTGAAACGCGGTGACTGCGTGACTTGAACTTTGTAGATCAAGGCGGGAACGAGGTAGTCGGCGTTCTCGAGTGTGTCGCAGATGAAGTGCAGCCGCTCGACGAGTTCGCCAGTACGCTTGTTGATGTAGTGCGAGGTGCGATAGAGTTTGCCGTGGACAGCTTTGTCGTCGGGCATGGCACGGATTAGTTTATAATACATAACTATGATCTCTTTTTGTAAACGTAATCGATGCCCATCAGCGCGCCGGAGAAGGTGGCTACTTCCCCGAACGCGACGAGGAGCGATTCATGGATTTGGCCTTCGGGGTCGATGAAGACTCCGCAGAACAATAATACGAGACCGCCAAGGGACAAAACTGCGGCTGTTATGAGTTGGATGTTAAACTTCATGGTGTGGGCGAATTTCAAAATCTGGTGCAAATATGCCCACAATTTTGGCGGTTTTGCAAATTTTAGCGACTCATAAGTGAAGAAATCTTCATTTTCGGCTAAATATCCAGTATTTTGGGGTGCCAATCTTTGATTAGGTAGTTGCAGAGTTCAGCGGCTTCTTTCTTCTTGAGCCAGCCGTCTTTCCATTTAACGCGGAAGAACTGGGGAGTGTGGATCTGGTGGCGGATACACCAATATCGCCAGGAGTCCCATAGTTCTTTGAACTTATGATCGGGTTTGTCGTAATGTTCGATGGTTTGCAATGCGTTCTTGATGTCGGCAATTGCTACTTTATTTGCTGTCTTCATAGAGTTCCTTTCTTTTTTGAGCGTTCAACGATTTCGAGGTTGTATAAGGTCGCTATCTCCCGAAGATGGACCGAGATTGCATCGGGATTGAGTCGGTTACGAATCGGCTTGTAGAAAGCGAAGATTTTGCCGTTTCGTGTTCGAAAGATGAAGTCATCTATTCGTCCTCTCAATGCTCGCAAGTTGCCGTCAACTGATCTGAGTTGGAAGGCGGTTTTACTATACTTCGGCATGGGAATCTCCTTTCTTGAATTCGGCTTTTACTTCTGCCCAGATGAGTTTACGTGGACGTTTGTCGCCATTGGCCATGCGGCGGGTTACTTCTTGCGCCATGAGAGCGAAGGATGAGCGAGCGGCAATCTCACCTTCGGTAGGTTTGGTGCGACGTGGTTTGTCTTCGCGGATGTAGATCTTCTGTTTACCGTTACGAACTTGCGCTACGACGCGCTTGGTGATGACACCTTTGGAGGTGATGATAGTTGTTTTTGATAGTGTGCCGGAGACATTCGCTATACCGGCGGGAAATAAACAATCTGCCATAATGGTGTTAATTAAATGGTTTGTAATCAGTCATTTCAAAGGCTTCGACATCGAGTTTGGAATAGACGCCGTACAGGTCTTTGTATTTGGCGATGAAGAGTTTGGTGTTGGTCGGCAGGTCGCACTTAGCGCCATTATAGTTGAATGGTCGCGGGTTGCAATGCGAGATGGCGAAATACGGATTCTCTTCAATTTCTATTCGCTGCTCCCGCTGCCAGACGAAGGTGGCGTATATCTGCCGCTGTTTGCTGAGCGGGAAACTGCTCCATAGACGTTTGCAGGCTTCTAGTCGGTCTGCGTAACGTTCGGAAGGTTCGAGAAAAGCCCAAATGACATCAAAAGAATTTTTCTCCATAAAATCTCTTTTAATCTCCCCCAACCCCTACTATAGCGGTAGAGGAAGGGGGGAATTTTCTTTTTAATTTTCTTTTATCGACCTTTTCTTTTATCGGCTTTCTTTTAGTCGATGCACTTAACGGTGATGTCGTCACGTTCGGGGGTAATCTTCGGGTGCAAAGCAGGGAAGGCGTCCATGATGGCTTTCATGGCCTTGGTGAGGACAGAGGATTGCTTCTTGTGCTCCTTCTGATCGAGTGCTTTCTTGCGATACTCGGCAGCATCTTTGGAGTTGTACTTCTTCGGATCACCGATGAGATCATAGAAGACATCGCGCTGGCCTTCGTAGGTGTGTCCTTCGTGGGTGAACTCACCGGAAGTGATACCCTGTTTCGCCATCTCCTCTTTGGCGAGGGATTTGGCAGCGAGAGTGAGGGTTTTGATACGGTCTTCCGCGGACGCGATGAGTTGGCGGAGAGCGCGGGTTTCGACGAGAGCGTCGGCAGAATTCAGGTTAACGTCATTTGCCTCAATGAGGGCTTGTCTTAAATCTATAGCTTTCATAATTTTAAATAATTTTGGGTGTCGTCAACTAGACGACGTAATACAAAGAAGAATCTTTTTGGGGTTAGTCAAAAATGTCCCAAAATGTTCCAAAAAAGGAACAGGCTGGAGTGAAAAGGGGCCAAGTGGGCAGCTGGACTAACACTCCATGTGATGGGTGAGGTCGTACTCCATAGGATCGTGGGAGGGGTCGCGGTAGTACTTGGCAAGCATAGTTTGGAAGTCGGGTTCGGACATGGCATGCCAGCGGTCGAAGTCGGACCGTTCGAAGATCTGGAGGTTACCGAGCAGTTCACGTAGTGCTTTCTGGCGTGCGTCATAGAGTCTATGGTCGGCACGCGAGAGCCAGATAAGATTAGAGGCTCGGTTGTCGAAGGTGACACCGTTGAGATGGTGGCACTGGAAAGGACGACCCTCTTCGTCGGTTTGCTGTTCGCCAATCCATGCGAGTGCGACGGCGTGAGCGAGGTAGATGCCACCGAAGTGAACCATCTTAAAGTAACGCTGCACGCGATTGCCGTTGAATCGGTTGCACGGGCATGTATCCACCGTAGGCACTTGCAGGCGGTAGATGGATTTGTAGCCGCCATGCACGTGGTCGCGCAGGAGGATGTGGGAGTACGGCGCACCATCGAAGGTGGTGTACAGGGGTCGGTTGCCGGTGCGTTTCATGTCAGGCACGCGGCGAATTTCGGTTCCATCCGGTAACCAGTCCTGGAGAGGATGGAGAAGTAATGTTGTTGTCGCCATTTTAATACGTTTTAATGGTTACTAAAATGGCAAGCGCTTGCCGAAAAATTTGATTGGCTCTTTGTTAGCCGCACAAACTCATCGATGAATTCGAGTGCAAAGGTAGAAGAAAAAATGCAGCCACGAAAATGTTGACTGCATTTTGGTAATGAATGGTACTAAAGTGTGTTATTTTGGTACTAATCAGTGATTTTAGTTGGTACTAATTGGTACTGAGTTTGTTGCGGTACTTGGTGAAGTTCCGCAGTTTGAACGGGAGGTTGTAGTGATCGTTGAGAAGATGGTAGAGTTCGGACGATTGGAGATTGGTCGTATCAAGATCGCCAAGGGCTTCGTTGGTGCGGATAGCTTTGATGAGGGAAGGCGCATGGATGGACGCGAGACGGAGTTCGTCTTCGACGGATTGGGCACGTCCTTCGGCGTAGGCTTGGGGTGTGATACGGGAGAAGAGGTGGGTGTCGGAATGGCATTCCGACGCAACGGAAGAAGAATCTTTCTCCGTGCGGGACG